>OGSJ01000002.1_pt1 | contig 267941 bp, 252 predicted proteins | sample 1573851 | NCBI WGS metagenome assembly OGSJ01 (sample SAMN03295846, study PRJEB24534) | human gut metagenome | isolation source: fecal sample 6 from infant 6 | host: Homo sapiens | place: USA: Pittsburgh, PA | collected 2014-07 | reverse complement strand
TCCATGTCACTTTGAGTGCCCACACAGATTGTCTGATAAATTGTTAAAGAGCAGTGCAACGCGGCTTTCGCTCACCGTTGCGAGGTGGCGTATATTACGCTTTCCTCTTTCAGAGTCAAGCGTTTAATTTCGCTTTTCTCTGCCGGTATTCATCGCTGAATCCCGCTGACCCGGCGGGCTGTAAGCCGTTGTTCCGTGTCAGTGGGAGCGCATTATAGGGAGTAATTACGAAGTGACAAGGGGAAATTTCAAAAAACTTTTCAACCGCCTCTTTTTTCATCATTACGCCGTGTAATGTAGCAAAAAAGCGGCGTTTTGCCGTTTTAACCAACGAAGCACGCCGCCAGATGGCATACTGATAAGGTAAAAAAGAGAAAGGAACGGCATTTATGTCTTTAAGCGCACAGCAGTTGGCGGCACAAAAGAACATCTCCTGGGTATTAGCGGAGAAACTAGCTCAAAAAATCCTGACCGGGGAATACCCGCCAGAAAGTATCCTTCCCGGAGAGATGGAACTGGGTGAGCAGTTTGGCGTGAGCCGTACGGCCGTGCGTGAAGCGGTTAAAACGCTTGCTGCGAAAGGGATGCTTTTACCTCGTCCACGGATCGGAACGCGGGTGATGCCCCGCAGCAGCTGGAACTTTCTCGATAAAGAACTACTCGCATGGTGGTTAACGGAAGATAATTTCGCTGAAGTTGTCGGCCATTTCCTCGTTATGCGCGAAAGCCTGGAGCCCCAAGCCTGTTTTCTGGCGTCAACTTCAGGCACGCCGGAGCAGAAGGCTCAACTCAACGCTTTGATGGAGGAGATGGTTGAGCTAAAGAGGAACTTTCAGCGCGAGCGCTGGATTGAGGTCGATATGGCCTGGCATGAACATATATATGAAATGAGCGGCAATCCTTTCCTGACCTCTTTCGCTTCTTTATTTCATTCGGTTTACCACACCTACTTCACTTCGATTACCCAAAATGAAGTGGTGAAGCTGGATCTCCATCAGGCAATCGTTGATGCCATTCTGGATAGCGACGGCTTGCGAGCGCTGAGCGCCTGCCAGGCGTTGTTGAGTGCCCCCAACCATTCCGACAAATAGTAAAGGTATCGAATGACCAAAAAGAAAGCCCGCAGTATGGCCGGGCTGCCATGGATCGCAGCGATGGCTTTTTTTATGCAGGCGCTTGACGCTACCATTCTGAATACGGCCCTTCCCGCTATCGCCCATAGCCTTAACCGTTCACCGCTTGCGATGCAATCGGCCATTATCAGCTACACGTTGACGGTAGCCATGCTTATCCCGGTCAGCGGTTGGCTGGCCGACCGCTTCGGCACGCGGAAAGTATTTATCATCGCCGTCAGCCTGTTTACCCTCGGTTCCCTGGCCTGCGCGCTTTCCAACTCCCTGATGGAACTGGTTATCTTCCGCGTCATTCAGGGCATCGGCGGAGCGATGATGATGCCGGTTGCGAGGCTGGCGTTACTGCGCGCCTATCCGCGCAGCGAACTGCTGCCGGTACTCAACTTCGTCACCATGCCTGGCCTGGTCGGCCCTATCCTCGGCCCCGTGCTCGGCGGCGTACTGGTGACCTGGGCAAGCTGGCACTGGATATTCCTGATTAATATTCCCATCGGCATTATCGGAATCGTCTACGCTCGCAAGTACATGCCGGATTTCACCACGCCACGACGGCGCTTCGACACGCTCGGTTTTATCCTCTTTGGCCTGAGCCTGGTGCTGTTTTCCAGTGGAATCGAGCTGTTTGGCGAGAAGATTGTTGTCACCTGGATGGCTCTGGCCGTTATCGCCCTGAGCATCGTTTTAATGTGGGCCTATATTCGCCACGCTCGCCGTCATCCCACACCGCTCATTTCGCTATCCTTATTTAAGACGCATACCTTCTCTGTTGGGATCGCGGGAAACCTGGCCACGCGCCTGGGCACCGGCTGCGTTCCGTTCCTGATGCCGCTGATGCTCCAGGTTGGCTTCGGCTATCCGGCGATTATTGCTGGCTGCATGATTGCGCCTACGGCTATCGGTTCCATTATTGCGAAATCAACCGTCACCCAGATACTTCGCTGGTTCGGCTACCGTAAAACGCTGGTTGGGGTCACGGTATTCATCGGCCTGATGATTGCTCAGTTTTCGCTGCAATCTCCGGATCTGTCGATCTGGATGCTGCTGCTGCCGCTATTCGTTCTGGGGATGGCGATGTCCACTCAGTTCACCTCAATGAATACCATCACGCTCGCCGATTTAACCGATGAAAACGCCAGCAGCGGCAACAGCATGCTGGCCGTTACTCAGCAACTCTCTATCAGTCTCGGGGTCGCCGTTAGCGCGGCGGTGCTGAGGTTTTATGAAGGATTTGATAGCGCAAATACCATTGAGCAATTTCATTACACCTTTATTACCATGGGGGCTATCACCGTGGTATCGGCGCTGGTATTTACTTTATTAAGAGCAAAAGATGGCCGCAACCTGATTAAAGAGCGGCATAAGCGTTAGGCTGAGCCACGAACCACCAGCTCAGGCGTTAACTGCACGCGCTGCTGTTTTTGTCCCGGATCGGCCATGCGGTGAATCAGCACATCGATGGCCAGTTCGCCCAGCTCATCTTTCGGTTGATGAATTGTGGTTAGCGGCGGCGTCATATAGCGCGCCAGTTCGATGTCGTCATAACCCACCAGCGCCATGTCCTGCGGAATACGCAGGCCGCTCTGGTAAAGGGCCTGATAGGCGCCCACCGCCATCGCATCGTTACCGACAAATACTGCCTGCGGTAGCTCTGACAGCGTCAGCAGCGTCTGCATGGCGCTGAATCCGCCGCCAAATTCAAAATCGCTGCTAATCACATATCCTTCCGGTACCGCAAGTCCGGCTCGAGTCATCGCAGCCTGATATCCCTCCAGGCGCAATCGGGCTGGCGTTTTATCCAGCGGACCCGCGATACAGGCAATCCGACTATAGCCCTGGTCAATCAGATACTGGGTCGCCATATCGCCGCCGAGCAGAGAGTTATCCTGAATCAGATCGCTATCGCCGTCGAACGGCGCCCAGTCCATCATCACCGTCGGTACAGAAGGATAGCGCTGCATAATTTCCGGCGAAGGCTGATGAGTTTCAGTGCACAACAGGAGTAAACCATCGACGCGCTTTTGCATCAGCGTCTCAAGATTACGGTTCATCCGCTGCTCATCGCCTTCGGTATTACACAGCACCAGGCTATAGCCTCGCTCAAAGCAGCTACGTTCCACGCCGCGCACTAGCTCCGAATAAAACGGGTTGGTACTGGCGGTAATAAGCATGCCTATGGTGCGGGTTTGGTTTAATTTAAGGCTGCGCGCCAGCGCAGACGGCGCGTAGTTCAGGCTTTTAATCGCGGCATCGACTTTAGCGGTAATTGCTTCGCTAACGAAACGATCTTTGTTGATGACATGAGAAACCGTCGAAGTGGAAACGCCCGCTATGCGGGCTACATCCTTCATGGTGGCCAAGCGTTACCCCTGTTGACGTAAAAATTCGTCTATTTCTTTTCGCCAGGGCACGGAGGGCTGGGCCCCTTTGCGGGTGACGGCGATAGCGGCGGCGGCATGGGCAAAACGAATCGCCTGCGCCAGTTCACTACCTTCAAGCAGCGCGGTGACCAGCGCACCATTAAAGGTATCGCCAGCGGCTATGGTATCTACCGCCTGCACTTTAAAGCCGGGCACCCGACGACCTTCACCTTCGCAGCTGGCCCATACGCCACGGCTGCCAAGGGTAATGATCACCGTACCGATACCTTTATCATGGAGCACTTTGGCGGCTTTTGCCGCATCATCGTCGCTTTCCACGCGCACGCCGGTGAGCTTTTCCGCTTCGGTCTCGTTAGGGGTAATGATATCTACCAGCGTGAGCAGCTCATCGGGCAATTCACGTGCCGGCGCCGGATTGAGGATGACTGAGGTTTGATTCTGGTGAGCGATTTTCGCCGCGGCCAGTACGCTTTCCAGCGGTGATTCCAGCTGCATCAGCAGCGCCTGCGCGCCAGCAATACGCTCTTTTTCCGCATCAACCTGCGCAACGGAGAGCGCGGCATTAGCACCGGCATGAATACCGATAGTATTCTCACCTTCAGCGTTAACAAAAATCAGCGCCACGCCGGTTGATTCTCCGGTGACGGCTCTGACCGGCGAAACGTCAATATTGTCGCTTTCCAGCTGGTGACGAACGCGCTCGCCAATGTCGTCATCGCCGGTACAGGCGATAAAGGAAATATTAGCCCCGCTGCGTCCGGCAGCAACGGCCTGGTTTGCGCCCTTACCGCCAAAAGCGACCTGATAGTGATGACCGGTAACGGTTTCACCAGGCGTTGGGAAGGCGTCGAGATTCAGGATGTGATCGGCGTTGATACTGCCAAGGACGACAAGTTTGCCTGCGGTTTTCATAATCAATATTCCCGGAAAGCGCGCCACCGGGATCCGGTGGCGCATGCCCTGCTTTTCTTTATTATGTTGTCCCTCGGACCGTCGCCGATCCGAATCGCACATTATTGCTTAATGACCAGTTTCAACTCAACCGGGTAGCTGGTATCCACTTTTTCGCCCTTCAGCACTTTATCGGCGGTCTCAACGCCTTTAACGCCGATCTGCTCCGGTAGCTGGGCGATGGTCGCAGCCAGTTTGCCACTATTAACCGCTTTTTCGCCATCCGGCGTGCCGTCAAATCCAACAACCATCACATCAGATTTGCCTGCCGTTTGTAGCGCACGCAGCGCGCCCAGCGCCATTTCATCGTTCTGGGCAAATACCGCCTGCACATCAGGATGCGCCGTCAGCAGGTTCTGCATGACGTTCAGACCCTTGGTACGGTCAAAATCTGCCGGCTGGCTGGCCAGTACGTTAAACTTGTGCGCAGCAACGGCCTGCTGGAAACCTTCGCCACGTTCGCGCGCCGCGGAGGTCCCGGCAATGCCTTGTAGTTCAATGATCTTCGCGCTTTCGCCGACTTTCTTCGCGATATAGTCGCCGGCCATCTTACCGCCCAGCACGTTGTCAGATGCAATATGGCTTACCACGTCGCCTTTTGACGCCTGACGGTCGAGGGTGATAACCGGAATTTTCGCCTGATTAGCCAGCTTCACGGCGTTACCCACCGCATCGGAATCCGTAGGGTTGATCAGCAGCAGTTTGGTGCCACGAACGGTTAAATCCTGAACGTTAGCCAACTCTTTGGCCGGGTTATTCTGGGAATCCAGTACCACCAGGTTATAGCCAAGTTTGTCCGCTTCTTTTTGCGCGCCATCCTTCAGCGAGACAAAGAACGGGTTGTTAAGGGTAGAGATAACCAGAGCGATAGTATCTTTTGCCATCGCGTTTGCGCTTACGGTCGCACTTAACGCTACAGCAGAGACCAGGGTCGCCAGTTTTTTCATATTCATAGTTAAGATGTCCTGTAGAGTTCTCAGTTACTGCTTCTTGTTATCTACCAGTACCGCCAGCAAAATGACCACCGCTTTCACGATCATCTGGTAATAGGATGAAACGCCTAATAAATTCAGGCCGTTGTTCAGAAAGCCAAGGATCAACGCACCAATCAGCGTGCCGACAATACGGCCTTTACCGCCCGCGAGGCTGGTACCACCGAGCACCACCGCCGCAATCGCATCCAGTTCATATCCTGTGCCCGCCGTCGGCTGCGCGGAAGAGAGACGCGCGACCTCAATAATCCCGGCCAGCGAGGCCAGCATGCCGCACAAAGAATAGACGATGATTTTAACTTTATTCACGCTGATGCCGGAAAGGCGCGTTGCCGCCTCGTTACCGCCGAGCGCATAAATATAACGGCCCAGGCGAGTATGGTGCAGCATGTACCAGGCGGCCAGGAAAACGATCGCCATAATCCACACCGGCGTTGGGATCCCCAGCGGACGACCAATCCCGAACCAGCCGAACAGATCGGCGTTGTCGGTAAAGCCGGTATTTACCGGGCTTCCATTGGTATACACCATCGTCACGCCGCGCAGCAGCAGCATCATGACCAGCGTAGCGATAAATGCCTGCACGCGCCCTTTCGCCACAATCACGCCGGTCACGGCGCCGATAGCCGCGCCTAATGCCAGCGCAGCGGCCACGGCCACCAGCGCGTTGACCTCAATCCCGACAATTGAAGCAGCAACCGCGCCGGTCAGAGCCAGCAGAGAACCGACGGACAGGTCGATACCCGACGTCAGGATAACCAGCGTCATCCCTACCGCCATAATGGCGTTAACTGAAGTCTGCTGCAGAATATTGAACAGGTTATTCACGGTAAAAAAGTTGGGGCTCATGGTCGAGACAATCGCAATCAGCACCAGCAGGGCAATCAGCGATTTTTGCTCCATCAGCCACGCTTTTGTGAAGTAGCGACGACCAGAAACAGCCGGGTTATTCATCTTTTTTACTCCTGATTCACACGATTAAGCTTGCCCACAGCGGCAGCCATCAATACTTCCTGGGTGGCCTGCTCGCGTGTGAATTCACCGCCGAGATGCCCTTCATGCATCACCATGATGCGATCGCTCATGCCCAGCACTTCCGGCATCTCCGAAGAGACCAGAATGATGCTCAGACCTTCGGCTTTGAACTGGTTAATCAGCTGGTATATCTCTTTCTTTGCCCCAACATCCACGCCGCGTGTCGGCTCATCAAGGATCAATACCTTCGGGCGGGTCATCAACCCGCGGGCTATCGCGACCTTCTGCTGATTACCGCCGGAAAGCAGCCCAATGGCCTGCTCCATCGAAGGCGTTTTCACGTTAAACAGGCGGATAAAATCACTCACCGCCTGTTGTTCATCTTTGTGCTTGAGACTACCGCCGCCGCGGCTGAAGTAACGCAGCGCGGTCAGCGACATGTTCTCTTTAACCGACATGCCGAGCACTAAACCGTCGCGCTTACGGTCTTCTGAGATGTAGACGATTCCGTTGGCCAGACCATCCTGCGGGGAACGCGTAACAACTTCGCGTCCATCCAGCGTGACCGAACCGCTGCTGCGCGGCAGCGCACCGTACAGCACCTTCATCAGCTCGGTGCGCCCGGCGCCCATCAGCCCGGCGACGCCGAGAATCTCGCCCTGACGCAGAATAAAGGAGATATTTTCCACGCCCGAACCGCACAGGTTGTCGACCTTAAGACGAACAGCGCCCGGGGCTTTGTCCAGATGCGGGTACTGATCTTCCAGCTTACGGCCGACCATCATCTCAATCAGCAGATCTTCATCCAGACTGGCCACTTCACGCTCGGCGATAAACTGCCCATCGCGAAATACCGTGACGTCATCGCAAATCTCGAAGATCTCTTTCATACGGTGGGAGATATAGACAATACCGCGCCCCTGCGATTTCAGTTCGCGGATTACGCGGAACAGGGATTCGGTCTCGGTGTCGGTCAACGCATCGGTGGGCTCATCCATAATGATGACCTTCGACTCAAAGCTCAGCACCTTAGCGATCTCAACCATTTGCTGATCGCCTATCGATAAATCCCCCACCAGCTTCTGGCTGTTAAAACGCAGATTCAGCTTTGCCAGCAGCTTATCGGCTTCGGCGTACATCGTTTTCCAGTCTATTTTGCCAAAGCGATTCACAAATTCACGGCCGAGGAAAATGTTCTCGGCGATCGTCAATTGGGGGATCAGGTTTAGCTCCTGGTGGATGATGCCAATTCCGGCTTCCTGAGAAGATTTGGGGCCGTTGAAGGTGGTCTCTTTACCCAACCACAGCAGCGAACCGGCATCGCGGGTGTAAATGCCGGTCAACACTTTCATCATCGTGGATTTACCGGCGCCGTTTTCCCCGACCAGCGCCATCACGCGGCCCGGATATACGTTTAGCGAGGCGCCGGAGAGCGCCTTGACGCCAGGGAACGATTTATCGATCCCTTTTAATTGCAATAAGGCTTCCATAGCGGCGACCTCAGAACGTCACGCCGGCACAGAGAATAACGTTCGCATACGGGGAACACTCCCCGCTGCGAATCACCGCCTGACTGTCTGCGGTTTCTTTTTTAAACTGCTCATGGCTGGTGTAACGAATTTCAATGGTGTTTCCCTGGTGTTGCTGCAGCTGCTCAAGATGATTGAGCAACGTCGCGTGGAGCTGCGGATTAAGCGTTTTAATCTCTTCCGCGAGGATAGCCGCTTCAACCTGCATTTCGCTCGTCACCACCTCCAGAACCTGCATGAAGGAGGGCACCCCGTGGGTTAACGCCATATCGATACGGGCGCTGCTGCGGGGAACAGGTAACCCGGCATCGCAAACTACCAGCGTATCGGTATGACCCAGGCGGGAGATGACCGACGAAATTTCAGCATTGAGGACGGTACCTTTTTTCATTTTCTCTTTTACTCCACTAGCGAAACGTTTCGCTGGTATAAGTATTAGCAATAAGAGAACAGAAAACCATCACCAGATGTGAGAATTGTGATCGTCATCGAAACGTTTCGCAAGCCTGAAGAGTTAAAGCCAGAAGCGTTCAAATAAACAAAAAGCCCTTCATCAAGAAGGGCTTTAGCGCATCAGATTTCAACCTGGGTGCCGAGCTCAATAACCCGGTTCGGCGGGATTTCGAACTGGTCAGGCGCTCGCAGAGCGTTGCGCTGCAGCAGAAGATAAAGCTTGCCGCGCAGGCGCAGGTACCATGGCCGCTTGCCGATGATCAGCGACTCATGAGACATAAAGAAGGAGGTCTCCATCATCCGGCAGCTCAGGCCTTCCAGCCCACAGCGGTGGAAAACTTCTTCGACATTCGGCGTTTCCCGCCAGCCGTAGCTGGCTACGACGCGCCAGAACGACGGCGAAATCTGCTCAATCTGTACGCGACGAACGTTATGCACGTACGGCGCATCTTCAGTACGCAGCGTGAGCAAAATCACCCGCTCGTGCAGCACCTTATTATGCTTAAGGTTATGCAACAGCGCGAAAGGAATGACGTTCAGCGCCCGCGACATATAGACGGCGGTACCCGGAACGCGGACCGGCGGCGATTTCTCCAGAGAAGAGATCATCGCTTCCAGAGAATTACCGTGCTCATGCATCCGACGCAGAAGGCGGAAACGCTCGCTTTTCCAGGTGGTCATGATGGTAAACATCACCAGGCCGAGGGTCAGAGGCAGCCAGCCGCCGGAGACGATTTTATCGAGGTTCGCGGAGAAGAGCGGGATATCAATGCACATAAAGGCAACCAGCAGCAGCGCCACAACGAACTTATTCCAGTGCCAGTTTTGACGCGCTACCGTCGTGAACAGAATGGTGGTCAGCACCATCGTCCCCGTCACCGCAATACCGTAGGCCGCCGCCAGATTCGAGGAGTGCTCAAAGTTAACAATGACGATGACCACCGAGATATAGAGCAGCCAGTTGATAAACGGAATATAAATCTGCCCGGACTCCATTTCCGAAGTATGAATAATCCGCATCGGCGACAGGTACCCCAGGCGCACCGCCTGCCGGGTTAGCGAGAAGACGCCAGAGATAACCGCCTGTGAAGCGATAACCGTCGCCAGGGCGGCAATAATCAGCATGGGAATGAGCGCCCACTCGGGCGCCAGCAGAAAGAACGGGTTTTTAATCGCTTCCGGGTGTTTGAGCAGCAGCGCGCCCTGACCAAAGTAGTTAAGCACCAGTGAAGGCAGTACTACCGAAAACCAGGCCAGGCGAATCGGCAGTTTACCAAAATGCCCCATATCCGCGTACAGCGCCTCCACGCCGGTAATCGACAGCACTACCGCGCCCAGCGCCACAAACGAGACGGTTTTATATTCGAGGAAAAAGTGTACCGCCCAGTAAGGATTCAGCGCCTGCAGCACTTCCGGGTTAGCAAAGATACTGCGCGCGCCCAGTACCGCCAGCAGCAGGAACCAGATCAGCATAATCGGCGCGAACAGCTTACCGACCATGCTGGTACCGTGCTTTTGAATGGCAAATAGCAGCGTCAGAACGATGATGGATATGGGCACCACCCACGTATCCAGGTCCGGGGCGATAATTTCCAGCCCCTCTATCGCCGACATCACCGAGATGGCAGGCGTAATCACCACCTCGCCATAAAAGAAGCTGCCGCCGATAAGCCCAAGGATCACCAGGATGGAGGTTGCGCGCGCGGAGGTGTTTCGCCCCGCCAGCGACATTAACGTCAGGATCCCGCCTTCGCCGGCATTGTCTGCCCGCATCACGAAGGTGATGTATTTGAGTGATACGGTGAGAATTAATAGCCAGAAAATGAGCGACAGGAAGCCAAAAACAGCATCACGCTCAACGCCAAAGCCAAACTGGCCGGACAGACATTCACGAAGTGTATACAGTGGACTGGTACCGATATCGCCGTATACCACGCCGATTGCCGCCAGCGTTATTGCCGGCAGCGATTGCTTATTATCAGTGCTCATAGACTAGTCTTTTCGTTTATAAAACAAATGTGTGCCTAGTCCCTTGGCCCACAAAAAGCGCACAGTATGCACGATTATTTGCTGAATCGTACCCCTAACTGACATCATCTTAACCTGACTCAAAGAAAATAAATCGATTCTTCAGGCTATTACCACCCCTAAGCAAACATCTATACTCGACCTAACAACGACATTCTAAAAAGCACGCAACTCTATTATGGCTCAATCACATTTACTGGCAGAAAGAATTTCCCGGCTCAGCGCCGCTCTGGAAAAAGGACTCTTCGAACGCAGCCACGCCATTCGCCTTTGCCTGCTTGCCGCACTCAGCGGCGAGAGCGTTTTTCTGCTGGGTCCACCGGGCATTGCCAAAAGTCTGATCGCCCGACGCCTAAAATTCGCCTTCCAGCAGGCTCGCGCATTTGAGTACCTGATGACGCGTTTTTCCACGCCGGAAGAAGTTTTTGGCCCGCTCTCCATTCAGGCGCTAAAAGATGAAGGACGCTACGAGCGTTTGACCGCGGGTTATCTTCCGGAAGCCGAAATTGTTTTCCTCGATGAGATCTGGAAAGCTGGCCCGGCGATCCTCAATACGCTGCTGACGGCAATAAACGAACGTCATTTCCGCAACGGGGCAACCGAAGAAAAAATCCCTATGCGCCTGCTGGTGGCGGCGTCGAACGAACTCCCCGAAGCAGACAACAGCCTGGAGGCGCTATACGATCGGATGCTTATCCGTTTATGGCTGGATAAGGTTCAGGATAAAACCAACTTCCGCTCAATGCTGATAAGCCAGCAGGACGAGAACAGTAACCCCGTCCCGGCGAATCTACAGGTCAGCGACGAGGAGTTTCAGCAATGGCAGCAGGATATCGGCAGCGTTAAGCTGCCGGACAGCGTTTTTGAACTTATTTTCCAGCTGCGCCAGCAGTTAGATACGCTGCCGAACGCGCCGTACGTCTCAGATCGTCGGTGGAAAAAAGCCATTCGTCTGCTGCAGGCCAGCGCCTTTTTCAGCGGCCGCGACACTATCGCGCCAATAGACCTGATCCTGCTGAAAGATTGCCTGTGGCACAATATTGAGACGATGAACCTGATGTCCGCGCAGCTGGAGACCTTAATGACCAGCCACGCCTGGCAGCAGCAGGCGATGCTCACTCGCCTGGGGTCGATTATCCAACGACGTATTCAGCTTCAACAGCAGCAAAGCGATAAAACCGCGCTAAAAGTAAACCGTCTTGGCGGTATGTTCAGCCGTAAACCTCATTATGAACTGCCCGCTGAAGTGCAGGAACCCACGCTGACGCTGCTCCTCCAGCAGCCGCTTAAGCTGCACGATCTGGAAGTGATTCATATTACGTTTGTTCGTGAAGAGCTTGCTCACTGGCTGGAGAAAGGGGGTGAGATTCGCGGCAAGCTCAACGGTATTGGTTTTGCCCAGCCGCTGAATATGGATGTCGATACCAGCCAGCATCTGGTCGTGCGCGATGTCAGCTTACAGGGGTCGCGACTTTCCCTGCCCGGTAGCGAATCGCGGGAAAATATGCCGGCCGAAATCCGGCAGCAGCTGGAAGCGCTGGACGACGAATGGCATCAGCAACATAACCGCTTCAGCGAACAGCAGAAATGTCTGTTTATTCCCGGTGAGTGGCTGGGACGCATTGAGGCCAGCCTGCAGGACGTCGGAACGCAGATTAAACAGGCGCGGCAGTCATGACGCTGGACATGCTGAATGTCATGCTGGCAGTCGGCGAAGAGGGTATGATCGATGAGATGCTGCTGGCGCTGCTGGCAGCACCTCAACTGGCGGTATTCTTTGAAAAATTCCCGCGCCTAAAAAATATTATCGCCGCCGACATTCCGCGCTGGCGGGAAGCGGTCAGATCGCGACTCAAAGAGACCAATATCCCCCCCGAGCTGGATGCGGAGGTTCAGTGTTATCAGCAATCACAGCGGCTTTCTACCTCGCAGTTTATCGTCCAGCTTCCGCAAATTTTGAGCCAGCTGCATAAGCTGCACTCCCCTTTTGCCAGCCAGGCCCAGCAGCTGGTGGATAACAACAGCACCTTTACGCCAGCGCTGCACACGTTATTCCTCCAGCGCTGGCGCTTGAGTCTGGTGGTGCAGGCAACCTCACTTAATCAGCAACTGCTGGATGAAGAGCGCGATCAGCTACTGAGCGAAGTTCAGGAACGCATGACCCTCAGCGGCCAGCTGGAGCCGGTGCTGGTGGAAAATGACAATGCGGCGGGACACCTGTGGGACATGAGCGCTGGCGAGCTGAAGCGAGGCGATTATCAGCTGATCGTTCGCTACGGCGACTTTCTAAGCCAACAACCCGAGCTCATGCAGCTCGCTGAACAGCTGGGACGCTCACGTGAAGCGAAAGCGGTGCCGAAAAAAGATGCGCCGATGGAAACCTTTCGCAGCCTGGTGCGCGAACCGGCCACCGTACCGGAGCAGGTGGACGGGCTTCAGCAGAGCGACGATATTCTGCGTTTGTTGCCGCCAGAGCTGGCTACCCTCGGTATCACCGAGCTGGAGTTCGAGTTCTATCGTAAGCTGGTTGAAAAGCAGCTGCTGACCTATCGGCTTCACGGCGATGCGTGGAAAGAAAAGATCACCGAACGGCCGGTCACTCGCCAGGATTTTGATGAACAGCCGCGCGGACCCTTTATCGTCTGCGTCGATACTTCCGGCTCAATGGGCGGTTTTAATGAACAGTGCGCCAAGGCGTTTTGTCTGGCGCTAATGCGGGTCGCTCTGGCGGATAACCGCCGCTGCTTTATTATGCTGTTTTCCAGCGAGGTGGTGCATTACGAACTTACCGGCCCGCAGGGGCTGGAACAGGCGATCCGCTTTCTGAGCCAGCGCTTCCGTGGCGGCACCGATCTGGCCAGCTGTTTCCGGGCAGTGATTGAGCGTATGCAGAATCCGCAGTGGATCGATGCCGATGCGGTAGTCATTTCAGATTTTATCGCACAGCGCTTGCCGGATGAGGTGATCAATAAGGTGGGAGAGCTACAGCATAAACATCAGCATCGCTTTCATGCGGTGGCGATGTCGGTACACGGCAAGCCCGGTATTATGCGCATTTTCGATCATATCTGGCGCTTTGATACCGGGCTGCGTAGCCGCCTGCTGCGACGCTGGCGGCGTTAATCACGCATTAAAGAAGAGCGGCAACGCTTTGACGAACCTGTGTCGGCCATACGCCGCACTGTACCTGGCCGATATGGTCAAGCTGCAGGAGCAGCATCGTCAGACGAGACTGACCAATGCCGCCGCCGATAGTCTGCGGCATCTCTCCGCGCAGCAGCGCCTGGTGCCATTCCAGCTGCAGGCGATCTTCATCACCGGTAATCGCAAGCTGGCGCTTCAGCGCTTCGGCATCCACGCGGATCCCCATTGAAGAGAGCTCGAAGGAATCTTCCAGAACCGGGTTCCATACCAGAATATCGCCGTTCAGACCGGCATAGCCTTCAGCAGCCGGCGTGCTCCAGTCATCATAATCCGGCGCGCGAACATCGTGGCGCTGACCATCGGAAAGCTTGCCGCCGATGCCGATCAGGAATACCGCCCCCAGCTCTTTAGCAATCGCCCGTTCACGACCTTTGGCATCAAGATCCGGATAGCGGCTTAAAAGCTCCTCGCTATGAACAAACTGGATCGTCTCCGGCAGAAACGGCTTGAGGCCAAATTCTTTACTGACGGCGTCTTCGGTAGCTTTGATCCCGGCATAGATCGCTTCAACGGTCGATTTCAGCGTTCCGCAGTGGCGTTCTCCGTCACCCATTACGCGCTCCCAGTCCCACTGGTCAACGTAAACGGAATGGATGGGCGTTAATCGGTCTTCATCGGGGCGAAGGGCCTTCATGTGCGTGTACAGCCCTTCGCCCGCGCTGAAGTCATGTTGTCCCAGGGTTTGACGCTTCCACTTCGCCAGTGAATGAACCACTTCGAACTGGGCGTCTGGCAGTGTTTTCACTTTAACCTGAACCGCTTTTTCGCAACCAGAAAGGTTATCCTGAGTTCCATCGCCCACGCGGCTTAAGATCGGCGCCTGAACTTCGATCAGGCCGAGCTTCTCTTCAAGCTGACGGGAAAAGTGTGACTTAACGAAACTAATCTGGCGTTGTTTTGCGATGTATGCGGTTTTCATTTTTTATAACTCCTGCGTCCTGTTGCCATTGATTAAGCAACAAAACAGCGCTGCAATTCAATAATCCCACAACAAAAAGCCTGCATCGATTTTGATTCATTAAAATTTGAGGCTAAAATAGAAAGATTCGTCAAACTTCATAAGAAAAACCTATGGAAAATTATCAGATCGACAATCTGGACCGCGGCATTCTTGAGGCCTTAATGGCCAACGCGCGCACCGCTTATGCTGAACTGGCAAAACAGTTTGGCGTCAGTCCGGGAACCATTCACGTTCGCGTGGAGAAGATGAAGCAGGCCGGAATTATCACTGGCGCACGCATTGACGTGAGCCCAAAGCAGCTGGGCTACGATGTGGGATGTTTTATTGGCATCATTCTGAAAAGCGCCAAAGACTATCCCTCGGCGCTGGCGAGGTTAAACAGTCTGGATGAGGTTACCGAAGCGTACTACACCACCGGGCACTACAGTATCTTTATAAAAGTCATGTGCCGATCGATCGATGCGCTCCAGCATGTACTTATCAACAAGATCCAAACAATTGATGAAATTCAGTCCACCGAAACGCTGATCGTGCTGCAAAACCCGATCATGCGTACCATCCGCCCGTGAACGGACTATTTAATCCCACATTTTTCCACAGGTAGATCCCAGCTCGCTCACAGCGTACAATACGCCACTCTGAATAGTGGAGCGGGCGATCATGGCAGAGATAACTCTTATCAGCGGCAGTACGCTGGGTAGCGCAGAATATGTGTCAGAACATCTGGCGGAAAAGCTGGAAGAGGCTGGTCACAGTACGACTATTCAGCACGGCCCGCTGATTGACGATCTACAGGCGGAAGGGATCTGGCTGGTTATCTCTTCTACTCATGGCGCCGGCGACATTCCCGATAACCTGCTGCCTTTTTATGAAGTGCTTCAGGAAAAGCAGATCGACCTTTCTGCGGTCCATTTTGGCGCAGTCGGTATCGGTAGTCGTGAATATGACACCTTCTGCGGAGCGATTGATAAGCTGGAGTCGGCGCTGAAGGCCTGCGGGGCAAAACAGATTGGCGAAACGCTAAAAATTAACGTCCTCGAACATGAAATTCCGGAAGATCCGGCTGAGGTCTGGCTGGGATCCTGGCAAAAATTGCTCTGAGAATTGTAAAGATCATACTTTCTTCTGTGGATAACTATGCTTAAAAGCTTGGATCAACCGGTAGTTATCCAAAGTATAACCGTAGACTGATTTTTGTGCTGTGTATAACCCTTCATTTTGATCCCAGCTTATACGGACCAGGATCACCGATCATTCACAGAAAGCGATCCTTCTTAAACGATTGATCTTAAATCGTGGATCCGACTTATCCACAAGACAAGCCGATCCTAATAAGAGATCACAATAAAACAGATCTCTAAATAAAAGATCTTCTTTTTAATACTCAGGATCCCGGCGCTTTCTCGAAAGGCGAAAGTTGAGTAGAATCCACGGCCCGGGCTTCAATCCATTTTCAAACCGCTTTATGCGAGGCATACCACCATGTTTTATCAGGATCCTTTTGACGTCATCATCATTGGCGGGGGTCATGCAGGCACTGAGGCCGCAATGGCCGCAGCGCGTATGGGTCAACAAACCCTGCTTTTGACACACAATATCGACACGCTGGGGCAAATGAGTTGCAACCCGGCGATTGGCGGCATTGGGAAAGGACACCTGGTAAAAGAAGTGGATGCGCTTGGCGGCTTGATGGCGAAGGCCATTGACCATGCCGGTATCCAGTTTAGGATACTAAACGCCAGCAAAGGCCCAGCCGTACGGGCGACTCGCGCTCAGGCCGATCGCGTGCTTTATCGACAAGCCGTACGCACGGCCCTGGAGAATCAGCCTAATTTGATGATCTTCCAGCAGGCCGTTGAAGATCTGATTGTTGAGAACGATCGCGTGGTGGGTGCTGTTACCCAGATGGGGCTTAAATTCCGCGCCAAAGCGGTAGTGCTGACCGTAGGGACATTCCTCGACGGTAAGATCCATATCGGACTCGATAACTACAGCGGCGGTCGCGCAGGCGATCCTCCGTCGATCCCGCTGTCCCGCCGTTTACGTGAACTGCCGCTACGCGTCAGCCGCCTGAAAACCGGTACCCCACCGCGTATTGATGCGCGGACCATTGATTTCAGCGTTCTGGCTCAGCAGCACGGCGACGATCCAATGCCGGTTTTCTCGTTTATGGGGAATGCTTCCCAGCACCCGCGTCAGGTACCATGCTATGTCACGCATACCAACGAGAAAACCCACGACGTGATCCGCAATAACCTCGATCGTAGCCCGATGTATGCCGGCGTGATTGAAGGGATCGGCCCTCGCTACTGTCCTTCGATCGAAGACAAGGTGATGCGTTTTGCCGATCGTAATCAGCATCAGATCTTCCTCGAGCCGGAAGGACTGACGTCGAACGAAATTTATCCAAATGGCATCTCCACCAGCCTGCCGTTTGATGTCCAGATGCAAATCGTCCGCTCAATGCAAGGGATGGAAAATGCAAAAATCGTTCGCCCCGGCTACGCTATCGAGTACGATTTCTTCGATCCGCGTGACCTGAAACCAACGCTGGAAAGTAAATTTATCCATGGCCTGTTTTTTGCGGGCCAGATTAACGGCACTACCGGTTATGAAGAAGCGGCCGCTCAGGGCCTGCTGGCAGGCCTGAACGCAGCCCGCTTCTCTGCCGAGAAAGAGGGATGGGCGCCGGGTCGCTCCCAGGCCTACCTTGGCGTCCTGGTGGACGATCTGTGTACGCTCGGCACCAAAGAGCCGTACCGCATGTTTACTTCACGTGCGGAATACCGCCTGATGCTGCGTGAAGACAACGCCGATCTGCGCCTGACTGAGCAAGGCCGTGAACTGGGCCTGGTAGATGATGAACGCTGGGCGCGTTTCAACGAGAAGCTTGAGAGTATTGAACGTGAACGTCAGCGCCTTAAATCCAGCTGGGTAAATCCGCTGGCGGAAAGCGCCGCTGAAGTTAACGCACAGCTGACGGCGCCTTTGTCTCGTGAAGCTAACGGTGAAGATTTGCTCCGTCGTCCGGAAATGACCTACGAACAGCTGGTGAAGATGTCGCCATTCTCGCCGGGTCTTGAAGACAAGCAGGCCGCGGAACAGGTTGAGATTCAGGTAAAATACGAAGGCTACATCGCGCGCCAGCAGGATGAGATTGAGAAACAGCAGCGCAATGAAAACACGTTGCTGCCTGCCACGCTTGATTATCGCCAGGTGAATGGGCTGTCGAACGAAGTCATTGCTAAGTTGAACGACCACAAGCCGTCTTCAATAGGGCAGGCATCGCGTATTTCCGGCATTACGCCTGCGGCAATCTCGATTTTGCTGGTGTGGTTGAAAAAGCAGGGAATGCTGCGCCGTAGCGCCTGACTTTCCCTGAACGATACATTTGGCGGATAGCGCATAAGATATCCGCCTGGTTTATATCCAGCCCGGTAAGCGCATCGCCTCCGGGCTCATTGTTTTTAAACAGGTACCGAACGTGATCAACAAACTTTCTCGTCTGCTTGATGAAGCGGGTATTTCACTTACCGATCACCAGAAAAATCAGCTGGTCGCCTATGTAGGCATGCTGGATAAGTGGAATAAGGCCTATAACCTTACCTCGGTTCGCGATCCGGATGAGATGCTGGTACGCCACATTCTCGATAGCATTGTTGTTGCGCCATACCTTAAAGGAACGCGTTTTATCGATGTGGGTACCGGACCGGGTCTGCCGGGGATCCCGCTGGCTATCGTACGCCCTGAATCTCATTTCACCCTGCTGGATAGCCTCGGTAAACGAGTACGTTTCCTGCGACAGGTCCAGCATGAGTTAAAACTGGATAACATCACGCCGGTACAAAGCCGCGTGGAAGCGTTTCCGGCTGAACCGCCGTTTGATGGCGTGATCAGCCGCGCTTTTGCGTCGCTGAATGATATGGTGAGCTGGTGCCATCATTTACCGGCGCAGGACGGTCACTTCTATGCGCTCAAAGGGTTAGCGCAAGAAGATGAAATGGCCAATCTTCCGGAAGGGTTTGCCATTAGTGATGTTTTCGAACTGCATGTTCCTCAGCTGGATGGTGAGCGTCACCTTGTGGTGATCCAGCCAAAAATGATTTAATTTTTATCAAAAAATGTGAAAAAAAACCGGGTTGTGCATGTTACAAAAATAAAAGTCACAGCAGGGTAGTATCGGACAAGATTTAACCTTGTCGTTACCATGGTTTTTCTTTCGGTTAACTTTGCGCTGTTGCTTTACCAGGAGAATAGTCAACATTGAAAATATCAGTACGCTAAAAATCTCGCTGCTTGCACTTCATACTGATGTTAAATTTTTATTATGAATGTCAATAAAAGGTTTTTATTGTATATGGTATTGTTTTAGAAAGAATACCCACTTTTTATGTTGAATATCAATTGGATAAAAAATTGAGTTTTATGTACAGAATTAATTCGATTTCACGAAAAATGTTTATTATGTGATCTGATGCACGCTTTAATAGCCGTGTTTTCGCGGCATTTGCAGTTTTGCATGACGGCTCACAGATTGGTGAAATGCATGAAAAGTTGTCAGTCGGAAAATAATTAAACATTTATTCACTATTTTGCTACTTATTGTTTGAAATCACGGGGCGTCACCGTATAATTTGTCCGCTTTTTGATGCTTGACTCTTCGTCTTAAAGGACGTTTTATACGACACGCGACATACCTCGAAGGGAGCAGGAGTAAATACGTGATGTCAGTGTCGCTCTTGAGTCGAAACGTTGCTCGTAAGCTTCTGTTTATTCAGTTACTGGCGGTAATAGCAAGTGGACTGCTGTTCAGCCTCAAAGACCCTTTCTGGGGCATCTCCGCCGTTAGCGGAGGTTTGGCGGTTCTTTTGCCAAATATGATTTTTATGATTTTTGCCTGGCGTCATCAGGCGCATACACCAGCTAAAGGCCGAGTGGCCTGGACCTTCGCTCTCGGCGAAGCTTTCAAGGTGTTGTTGACCTTCGCCCTTCTGGCGGTGGCGCTGGCGGTTTTCAAAGTGGTGTTTTTGCCGCTGATAGTGACGTGGGTTTTGGTGCTGGTGGTACAAGTTCTGGCGCCAGCTGTAATTAACAACAAAGGGTAAAAGGCATCATGGCTTCAGAAAATATGACGCCGCAGGAATACATAGGACACCATCTGAATAACCTTCAGCTGGACCTGCGTACTTTCTCGCTGGTGGATCCGCATAACCCCCCGGCCACCTTCTGGACGCTCAACATTGACTCCATGTTCTTCTCGGTGGTGCTTGGTCTGTTGTTCCTGCTTATGTTCCGTAGCGTAGCCAAAAAGGCGACCAGCGGCGTACCGGGAAAATTCCAGACCTTTATCGAGATGATCATCGGCTTCGTCCATGGCAGCGTTAAAGACATGTACCACGGCAAGAGCAAGGTTATCGCTCCGCTGGCCCTCACCGTGTTCGTTTGGGTATTCCTGATGAACCTGATGGACCTGCTGCCTATCGACCTGTTGCCATACATCGGTGAACACATTTTCGGCCTGCCAGCACTGCGCGTGGTTCCGTCTGCGGACGTCAACATCACCCTGTCGATGGCGCTTGGCGTGTTTATCCTGATTCTTTTCTACAGCATCAAAATGAAAGGCGTGGGCGGGTTCGTTAAAGAACTGACCCTGCAGCCGTTCAATCACTGGGCGTTCATTCCTGTCAACTTAATCCTTGAAGGGGTAAGCCTGCTGTCTAAACCTGTATCTCTGGGTCTGCGACTGTTCGGCAACATGTATGCCGGTGAGCTGATTTTCATTCTGATTGCTGGTCTGTTGCCGTGGTGGTCACAGTGGGTTCTGAATGTGCCGTGGGCCATTTTCCACATCCTGATTATTACGCTGCAAGCCTTCATCTTCATGGTTCTGACGATTGTCTATCTGTCGATGGCATCTGAAGAGCATTGATTTTTTACCAACACTACTACGTTTTAACTGAAACAAACTGGAGACTGTCATGGAAAACCTGAATATGGATCTGCTGTACATGGCTGCCGCTGTGATGATGGGTCTGGCGGCAATCGGTGCTGCGATCGGTATCGGCATCCTCGGGGGTAAATTCCTGGAAGGCGCAGCGCGTCAACCGGATCTGATTCCTCTGCTGCGTACTCAGTTCTTTATCGTTATGGGTCTGGTGGATGCTATCCCAATGATCGCTGTAGGTCTGGGTCTGTACGTGATGTTTGCTGTCGCGTAGTAGTAGTTTTAAAACCCTAAGCCACAGAAATTAAAGAGGTATTGTGCTGTGAACATGAACGCAACAATCCTCGGCCAGGCCATCGCGTTTGTTATCTTCGTATGGTTCTGCATGAAGTATGTATGGCCGCCGTTAATGGCTGCCATCGAAAAGCGCCAGAAAGAAATTTCTGACGGTTTAGCTTCTGCAGAACGCGCTAAGAAAGATTTGGACCTTGCACAGGCCAACGCGACCGACCAGCTGAAAAAAGCGAAAGCGGAAGCCCAGGTAATCATCGAGCAGGCGAACAAGCGTCGCTCTCAGATTCTGGACGAAGCTAAAGCTGAAGCAGAACAGGAACGCACTAAAATCGTCGCACAGGCGCAGGCTGAAATCGATGCCGAACGTAAACGTGCTCGCGAGGAGCTGCGTAAGCAGGTCGCTATCCTGGCTGTTGCTGGCGCCGAGAAGATCATCGAACGTTCCGTGGATGAAGCTGCTAACAGCGACATCGTGGATAAACTTGTCGCTGAACTGTAAGGAGGGAGGGGCTGATGTCTGAATTTGTAACGGTAGCTCGCCCCTACGCCAAAGCAGCTTTTGACTTTGCCGTCGAACACAACAGTGTTGAACGCTGGCAGGATATGCTGGCGTTTGTTGCTGAAGTGACTAAAAACGAACAAATGGCAGAGCTACTCTCTGGCGCGCTGGCGCCGGAAACGCTCTCTGATGCGTTTATCGCGGTTTGTGGTGAGCAACTGGACGAAAACGGTCAAAACCTGATTCGGGTAATGGCTGAAAATGGTCGTCTGAATGCGCTCCCTGATGTTCTTGAGCAGTTCATTCACCTGCGCGCTGCCAGTGAGGCAACCGCAGAGGTAGAAGTTATTTCTGCCGCTCAGATGAGCGAAGAACAGCTTGCGAAAATCACCAGCGCGATGGAAAAACGTCTGTCACGCAAAGTTAAGCTGAATTGCAAAATCGATAAGTCTGTAATGGCAGGCGTTATCATCCGTGCGGGTGATATGGTCATTGATGGCAGCGTACGCGGCCGTCTTGAACGCCTTGCAGACGTCTTGCAGTCTTAAGGGGACTGGAGCATGCAACTGAATTCCACCGAAATCAGCGAACTGATCAAGCAGCGCATTGCTCAGTTCAATGTTGTGAGCGAGGCTCATAACGAAGGTACTATCGTTTCTGTAAGTGACGGTGTTATCCGCATTCACGGCCTGGCCGATTGTATGCAGGGTGAGATGATCGCTCTGCCGGGTAACCGTTACGCTATCGCACTGAACCTGGAGCGCGACTCCGTTGGTGCGGTTGTGATGGGTCCGTATGCTGACCTCGCCGAAGGCATGAAGGTTAAATGTACTGGCCGTATCCTTGAAGTTCCGGTTGGCCGCGGCCTGCTGGGACGTGTGGTTAACACCCTGGGTGCACCGATTGATGGTAAAGGCCCGCTGGAGCACGACGGCTTCTCTGCCGTTGAAGCTATCGCTCCGGGCGTAATCGAACGTCAGTCCGTCGATCAGCCGGTGCAGACCGGTTATAAATCCGTTGATGCCATGATCCCAATCGGTCGTGGTCAGCGTGAACTGATCATCGGCGACCGTCAGACCGGTAAAACCGCTCTGGCAATCGACGCCATCATCAACCAGCGTGATTCCGGCATCAAGTGCGTCTACGTGGCAATCGGCCAGAAAGCGTCCACCATTTCTAACGTGGTGCGTAAACTGGAAGAACACGGCGCGCTGTCTAACACCATCGTTGTGGTTGCAACCGCATCTGAATCCGCCGCGCTGCAATACCTGGCTCCGTATGCCGGTTGCGCAATGGGTGAATACTTCCGCGACCGCGGTGAAGATGCGCTGATCATTTATGATGACCTGTCTAAACAGGCCGTTGCTTACCGTCAGATTTCCCTGCTGCTCCGCCGTCCACCTGGACGTGAAGCATTCCCGGGCGACGTATTCTACCTCCACTCTCGTCTGCTGGAGCGTGCTGCACGTGTTAACGTCGAATACGTTGAAGCTTTCACCAAAGGTGAAGTGAAAGGTAAAACCGGTTCTCTGACCGCTCTGCCGATTATCGAAACCCAGGCGGGTGACGTTTCTGCGTTCGTTCCGACCAACGTAATTTCTATTACCGATGGTCAGATCTTCCTGGAAACCAACCTGTTCAACTCCGGTATTCGTCCTGCGGTTAACCCGGGTATCTCCGTATCCCGTGTTGGTGGTGCAGCTCAGACCAAGATCATGAAGAAACTGTCCGGTGGTATTCGTACCGCGCTGGCACAGTATCGCGAACTGGCGGCGTTCTCGCAGTTTGCTTCTGACCTTGACGATGCAACCCGTAAGCAGCTGGACCACGGTCAGAAAGTAACTGAACTGCTGAAACAGAAACAGTATGCGCCGATGTCCGTTGCGCAGCAGTCTCTGGTTCTGTTCGCGGCAGAACGTGGTTATCTGGCGGATGTAGAGCTGGCGAAAATCGGTAGCTTTGAAGCCGCTCTGCTGGCTTACGTCGACCGTGATCACGCTCCGTTGATGCAAGAGATCAACCAGTCCGGTGGCTATAACGACGAAATCGAAGGCAAGCTGAAAGGCATCCTCGATTCCTTCAAAGCAACCCAATCCTGGTAAAGTCTGGCGGCTTGCTTTAGGGCAGGCCGCAAGGCATTGAGGAGAAGCTCATGGCCGGCGCAAAAGAGATACGTAGTAAGATCGCAAGCGTCCAGAACACGCAAAAGATCACTAAAGCGATGGAGATGGTCGCCGCTTCCAAAATGCGTAAATCGCAGGAGCGCATGGCGGCCAGCCGTCCTTACGCAGATACTATGCGCAAAGTGATTGGTCACCTTGCGAACGGTAATCTGGAATATAAGCACCCTTACCTGGAAGAACGCGACGTTAAACGCGTGGGCTACCTGGTGGTGTCTACCGACCGTGGTCTGTGTGGTGGCTTGAACATTAACCTGTTCAAAAAGCTGCTGGCGGAAATGAAAGCATGGTCCGATAAAGGCGTTCAGTGCGAACTCGCAATGATCGGCTCGAAGGGCGTGTCTTTCTTTAATTCCGTTAGCGGTAATGTTGTCGCCCAGGTGACGGGTATGGGGGATAACCCATCCCTGTCCGAACTGATCGGTCCGGTAAAAGTGATGTTGCAGGCCTACGATGAAGGCCGTCTGGACAAGCTGTATATTGTCAGCAACAAATTTATTAACACCATGTCTCAGGTTCCAACCATTACTCAGCTGCTGCCGTTACCGGCTTCAGAAGATGGTGAGTTGAAGCGTAAATCCTGGGATTACCTGTATGAACCCGATCCGAAAGCGCTGCTGGATACCCTGCTGCGTCGTTATGTGGAATCTCAGGTTTATCAGGGCGTGGTAGAAAACCTGGCCAGCGAGCAGGCCGCACGTATGGTGGCGATGAAAGCCGCGACCGACAATGGCGGCAGCCTGATTAAAGAGCTGCAGTTGGTATACAACAAAGCTCGTCAGGCCAGCATTACTCAGGAACTCACCGAGATCGTCGGTGGAGCATCCGCGGTATAACCAGGTTAATTCGTAGAGGATTCAAGATGGCTACTGGAAAAATTGTCCAGGTAATCGGCGCCGTGGTCGACGTCGAATTCCCTCAGGATGCCGTACCGCGCGTGTACGAGGCTCTTGAGGTACAAAATGGTAGTGAGAATCTGGTGCTGGAAGTTCAGCAGCAGCTCGGCGGCGGTATTGTTCGTACCATCGCCATGGGTTCTTCCGACGGTCTGCGTCGCGGTCTGGAAGTCAAAGACCTCGAGCATCCGATCGAAGTCCCGGTAGGTAAAGCAACGCTGGGTCGTATCATGAACGTACTGGGCCAACCGGTAGACATGAAAGGCGACATCGGCGAAGAAGAGCGTTGGGCGATTCACCGCGCAGCGCCTTCCTACGAAGAGTTGTCAAACTCTCAGGAACTGCTGGAAACCGGCATCAAAGTTATCGACCTGATGTGTCCGTTTGCGAAGGGCGGTAAAGTTGGTCTGTTCGGTGGTGCGGGTGTAGGTAAAACCGTAAACATGATGGAGCTGATCCGTAACATCGCGATCGAGCACTCCGGTTACTCCGTGTTTGCGGGCGTAGGTGAACGTACTCGTGAGGGTAACGACTTCTACCACGAAATGACCGACTCCAACGTTATCGATAAAGTATCCCTGGTGTATGGCCAGATGAACGAGCCGCCGGGAAACCGTCTGCGCGTTGCGCTGACCGGCCTGACCATGGCTGAGAAGTTCCGTGACGAAGGTCGTGACGTTCTGCTGTTCGTCGATAACATCTATCGTTACACCCTGGCCGGTACTGAAGTATCCGCACTGCTGGGTCGTATGCCTTCAGCGGTAGGTTACCAGCCGACTCTGGCGGAAGAGATGGGCGTTCTGCAGGAACGTATCACCTCCACCAAAACGGGTTCTATCACTTCCGTACAGGCGGTATACGTACCTGCGGATGACTTGACTGACCCGTCTCCAGCCACCACCTTTGCGCACCTTGACGCAACCGTGGTACTGAGCCGTCAGATCGCTTCTCTGGGTATTTACCCGGCAGTTGACCCGCTGGACTCCACCAGCCGTCAGCTGGATCCGCTGGTTGTTGGTCAGGAACACTACGACACCGCGCGTGGCGTTCAGTCCATCCTGCAGCGTTATCAGGAACTGAAAGACATTATCGCCATCCTGGGTATGGATGAACTGTCTGAAGAAGATAAACTGGTGGTAGCTCGCGCACGTAAGATTCAGCGCTTCCTGTCCCAGCCGTTCTTCGTGGCAGAAGTATTTACCGGTTCTCCGGGCAAATACGTCTCCCTGAAAGACACCATCCGTGGCTTTAAAGGCATCATGGAAGGCGAATACGATCACCTGCCAGAGCAGGCGTTCTACATGGTCGGTTCCATCGACGAAGCCGTGGAAAAAGCCAAAAAACTTTAACGCCTTAATCGGAGGGTGATATGGCAATGACTTACCACCTGGACGTCGTCAGCGCAGAGAAGCAAATGTTCTCTGGTCTGGTCGAGAAAATCCAGGTAACGGGTAGCGAAGGTGAACTGGGTATTTACCCGGGGCACGCGCCGCTGCTCACCGCCATTAAGCCTGGTATGATTCGCATCGTTAAGCAGCACGGTCACGAAGAATTTATCTACCTGTCAGGCGGCATTCTTGAAGTGCAGCCGGGTAGCACGACCGTTCTGGCTGATACGGCAATTCGTGGCCAGGATCTCGACGAAGCGCGAGCCCTGGAAGCGAAACGTAAGGCTGAAGAGCACATTAAGAGCTCTCATGGTGACGTGGATTACGCTCAGGCGTCCGCGGAACTGGCCAAAGCGATCGCTAAACTGCGCGTTATCGAGTTGACCAAAAAAGCGATGTAACACCGGCTTGAAAGTTAAAAAGCCAGTCTGGTTTCCAGGCTGGCTTTTTTTATGGCTTCGTTTCAGAAATAACAAAACTAAAAAGATGGTTTAAAAAATTTGTGATGAACATCTCATTTTTGTTGATCGTTTGGAGAATGCAGCGTAGACTTTGTTTTGTGATGTAAGTCACAAAAAATGCATCATAAAACGTAATCACTATCCAGGAAGAGATCATGAAACTGCTTAATAAAATCGTCGCTTTTTTCAGTGCTATGAACGTAACCTTCGGTACGTTCAACCACTAAGAAATCAACTTTCCAGGCTGTTTTTGCGCTGTACCGCTAACTAAAATGACAACACATGCGGTGTGAAACAGACAGAAAGTGAAAAGGTCGCCCTAGGGCGACCTTTATGTTTTTCACGTATAGCGGGGTTAATTACGGCTGAGGAAGTTACCGGTATTGAAGCTGCCGTCAGCCTCACGTATTAGCGGGTCAGGCAGCGCCAGAGTCTGGTAATCGGCGCTGTTAATGCTTTTTCCTTGAGCGTTGATGCTTTTACCTCCGTGGATAAAGTAGTTGCTATCGTCGATATTCCCGACAACGGCATCGTCATATTTCCCCGGCTGGCTACGTAAGGAAAGGTTCTCGCTGAACGTGCCCTGGGTTTCCGGCGCGCCGTATGGGCTTGGGCGGAACAGGTAGTTAAAGCGCTGGTTATCCACCGCGACGTTGTTGACCACTACCAGCTTGCCGGGATTGAAGTTGTCGGTGAAACCGTCGAGATGGTTCCCGATGGCGATGCTGTTACGTACCTCATGAGCAACCGGCTGCCCTTCCCCGCCGAGCTTAAAACCGTTGCTGGTATTATTGCGGGCAATAGAGTTCTCGATCACCACAACGCCGTTTGCACCGTCCTCAATCTTATTAAACAGATCGAAACCGTCGTCGATGTTATCGTGCGAGTAACAGCCTTCCAGCCGGTTCCCCTCTCCTACGCGCATTTTTACGGCGAAGCCATCGGCGTTTATTTTTCCCGGATCTTCGTTGCTAAAGGATTCTGAATTCACCACCCGGTTATAGCTGGCCCACAGCGGGCGTCCAACATCCGCCGGTGAGGAAATTTGAATGCCGGTATCATCGTTACGATAAGCGGTGACGTTCTCAATCAGGTTATGGCTACCCTGTATGCGCAGGCTCTTATCCGTAATCTCTACTCCAACGATATGCCAGTAGCTGGCATCCAGCAGTAGCCCGTGTATTACCGCTTTACCGGTGGCTTTCAGGGTCTTGGTTTTGTCTTTCAGGCCGCTGGCGCTCAGAGGGATGACGGTTTGCGGGTAGTCTCCGGCGGCTAATATAATTTCCCCGCCAGCGGGTACGAGCTCGACGGCGGAGGCTAAATCCAACGGCGACTCTGCCGTGCCTTTGGCCTGCGCTTGCCCCTCAGGTGCAGCATAGAGCGTATTGCCTGTGATATTGGCACTCTGTTCCACCGTCAGCGTCTGGGTCAGCGTTTTTGCGCTGGTGGTCGGCGTAAAGGTAACTTCGAACGTGCTTTTATCTTTCAGAACGGCAGGCTGGGTAAACATCTCACCGGCTTTCACGGCTTTATCCTGCCCGATCACCACTTCATCCTGGCGAACGGTGATGCGCCCGTCACTATTGGTACACGCCTGTAGGATGTACTTTTTGTCCTGGCTTTTTGTTCCCGAGGCAATTTGCATGACCGGCGGCCAGCTTTTAGCGATATACGGCGCAGAGGGAACAGTATTTGCCGCTGACGTGGTGAGCGAGGCGTTGCTGACGGTGATTTTAGCGTTACGAGAAGCAAAAAAACCGACGTAGTAATGTTCTTTATCCTGTTGAGCAATCAGATCGGCGTGAGGAACCTGCTGGCTTACCCATTTTTCACTGCCCGTCGCTGCCCAGGAAGTAATAAACCCGTCGTTGGTGCGTTCCAGCCTGAGCTGGAACGTCGGCGTTTGCTGTATATCGATTTTTTCTTTATAACTCTGACGCTTTATTGATGCCCCCGCATTGCCCCACGGCTGGGTTATCCCTTCCCGGCTGATAGCCTGCAGCTTAATATGCGAGTGATCTTTTTTATCCTGCGTCATAATGGCGTTCATCACCATATTGGACGCCGCCGGGAACTCTTCATAACCGACCTTCAGCGGCTGTTGACGCGGAACTCCTATTACATCGCGCACCAGCAGTCCTGCCCCTTCCTGTGCTGCCGGGCGAGCGCCATTTTCCGGGCCAAACTGATTGACGGTCACCGTTGCCTGCAGGATAAAATTCTGACTGGTCGGAAGTTGGGTATAAAAGAAGGTCAGTCCGTCGTGGGAGTTGGCAATTTTACCTCCCCGGCTTTCAATAGTAATGGGTTGGCTGAGATCGGCGACGTCCTGCGGCGTCAGTTTTTTACCGGCGATAGTGACATCATTGACGCCAATCTTTTCAGGCAGAACATTCGAGGAAAAATTGCTGTCCGTGGATTGCCCGAAGGCGATAGCGCGCCACTGAGGGCCTTCGTTGGCCTGCAGCGGTAGCGCGATCATCGTACTGCAAAGGGTTAATGCCAAAGGTATTTTGTTATTCATTCTTTTCTCCTGGGTAATTATTGATCGGCATTATCAGGAAAATGAAATGGTGTTTCTATTTATCACGTCACAATTAATGAATATTAAAACTGCGTTTTATTTTATGGGTTTTCTTTATTTACCCGCCAAAAAAACAGCAAAAGCAGAGGGATAGCCTGGCCACCCCCTCATAAAAATGATTTTTTTGCGCGAAACGGGTTTGCGCTGACTAAAAATAGCCCCCTAAAATGATGTATTGCGTGAAGCCTGCGCGTTTTATCTCCGTCTCGTTTCATGATGAAAAATATGTAGATATTTCAACGTGAAAGGCTTTTACTTTTCGTTCTAACAGCAGTCAGGATGCGTATGTCAAACAGTCCGATGAGCGTGGTGATTCTTGCCGCAGGCAAGGGTACCCGCATGTATTCCGATCTTCCCAAGGTGCTGCATTCGCTGGCCGGCAAGCCAATGGTTCAGCATGTCATTGATACGGCTAAAGAATTAGGTGCTTCCGCTGTCCATCTGGTCTTCGGGCACGGCGGCGATCTCCTTCGCCAGACGCTGCACGAAGATAAGCTAAATTGGATCTTACAGGCTGAACAGCTGGGTACCGGCCACGCCATGCAGCAGGCGGCGCCGTTCTTCAAAGATGATGAAGATATCCTCATGCTGTACGGCGATGTACCGTTGATTTCCGTCGAAACATTAAAGCGCCTGCGAGAAGCGAAACCGCAGGGCGGCATCGGTTTGCTGACGGTGAAGCTGGACGATCCGACCGGCTATGGCCGCATTACGCGCCATAACGGTGCGGTAACCGGCATTGTTGAGCATAAAGACGCCAGCGAAGAGCAGCGTCGGATTCAGGAAATTAATACCGGAATTCTGGTCGCCAACGGGGCGGATCTCAAACGCTGGCTGGCTAAGCTGACCAATAACAACGTGCAGGGCGAATATTACATTACCGATATTATCGCCATGGCCTATGCCGAAGGTCGCGAAATCGCGGCAGTCCATCCTCAGCGCCTAAGCGAAGTGGAAGGCGTGAATAACCGGCTGCAGCTATCCCGCCTGGAACGCGTCTTGCAGTCTGAAAAGGCGGAAGAACTTCTGCTCGCAGGCGTAATGCTTCGCGATCCGGCGCGTTTTGACCTGCGCGGCGTGCTGAAACACGGGCGCGATGTCGAAATAGATACTAACGTTATTCTCGAGGGGCATGTTGTACTGGGCAATCGGGTGAAGATCGGCTCCGGCTGCGTGATCAAGAACAGTACCATTGGCGATGACTGCGAGATCAGTCCTTATACCGTAGTGGAAGATGCTCATCTTGAGGCCGCCTGTACTATCGGGCCGTTCGCACGTCTGCGCCCTGGCGCGGAGCTCCTGGAAGGCGCGCACGTCGGCAACTTTGTCGAAATTAAAAAGGCGCGTCTGGGGAGAGGCACGAAAGCCGGGCATCTTTCCTATCTCGGAGACGCTGAAATTGGCGATAACGTCAATATCGGCGCCGGCACCATCACCTGTAACTATGATGGCGCAAATAAACATAAAACGGTGATCGGCGATGACGTGTTTGTTGGTTCGGACAGCCAGCTGGTCGCTCCCGTGACCATCGGCAAGGGAGTCACCATTGCTGCAGGAACGACGGTAACGCGCAACGTTGCCGACGATGAGTTAGTTTTAAGCCGCGTGCCGCAGGTTCATAAACAGGGCTGGCAGCGCCCGGTGAAGAAGAAGTAACGCTTTTCTCTTTCGCCCTTTTGGGGGAAATAGCGGGGTGAGGGGATAAAATAATCCTCCCCCCACGGCAGTGCCCATAAAAATAACCCCACTCTCTACAAGGCTCGGGGCGCCCGGAAAAACGGGTAAACAGGTTGACCGACAACGTATGGCATACAGCCAAAATCGGAATGAAAAACTATGTGTGGAATTGTTGGCGCAGTCGCGCAGCGTGATATTGCTGAAATCCTTCTCGAAGGTTTACGTCGTCTGGAATACCGCGGTTATGACTCCGCCGGTCTGGCAGTCGTCGATAACGAAGGTCATATGAACCGCGTTCGTCGCCTTGGGAAAGTCCAGATGCTGGCCCAGGCGTTGGAGGAACATCCGTTGCACGGTGGGACGGGAATTGCCCATACCCGCTGGGCGACGCACGGCGAACCCTCTGAAGGCAACGCGCATCCGCATGTTTCTGACCATATTGTGGTCGTGCATAACGGAATTATCGAGAACCATGAGCCGCTGCGCGAGCTGTTGCAGTCGCGGGGCTACGTTTTCGCCTCCGAGACTGACACCGAAGTTATTGCGCATCTGGTTCACTGGGAGCTGGAACAAGGCGGCACCCTGCGTGATGCTGTTCTGCGGACTATCCCGCAGCTTCGCGGCGCTTACGGTACCGTGATTATGGATTCCCGCGATCCGGGTACGCTGCTGGCCGCTCGTTCGGGCAGCCCGCTGGTTATTGGCCTGGGGATGGGAGAAAACTTCATTGCCTCCGATCAGCTGGCGCTCCTGCCGGTTACCCGCCGCTTTATCTTCCTCGAAGAGGGGGATATTGCGGAAGTCACCCGTCGTTCGGTCACTATCTTTGATAAATCCGGCGCCGAAGTGCTGCGCCCGGATATTGAATCCAGTCTGCAGTATGATGCAGGCGATAAAGGTATCTATCGCCACTATATGCAGAAAGAGATCTACGAGCAGCCGAACGCGATCAAAAATACCCTCTCCGGGCGCATTAGCCACGGTGAAGTTGATTTAAGCGAACTGGGCCCGCAGGCTAACGAGCTGCTGTCTCAGGTTGAGCATATTCAGATCATCGCCTGCGGTACCTCCTACAACTCAGGAATGGTTTCCCGTTACTGGTTTGAATCGCTGGCCGGTGTGCCGTGTGATGTCGAAATCGCTTCTGAGTTCCGCTATCGTAAATCGGCCGTGCGTCGCAACAGCCTGATGATCACCCTCTCGCAGTCCGGCGAAACGGCGGACACCCTCGCAGGTCTGCGCCTGTCTAAAGAGCTGGGCTATCTGGGCTCGCTGGCGATTTGTAACGTGCCAGGTTCATCACTGGTGCGGGAGTCCGATCTGGCGATGATGACCAATGCCGGGACGGAAATCGGCGTCGCTTCGACTAAAGCCTTCACTACGCAATTGACCGTTCTGCTGATGCTGGTGGCGAAACTGGCGCGTCTTAAGGGCCAGGATGCCGCGATTGAACACGATATCGTGCATGGCCTGCAGGCGTTGCCGAACCGCATTGAGCAGGTGCTCTCGCAGGACAAGCGCATTGAGGCGCTGGCTGAGAATTTCTCTGATAAACATCACGCGCTGTTCCTCGGACGTGGCGATCAGTACCCCATTGCCCTTGAAGGGGCGCTGAAGCTGAAAGAGATCTCCTATATTCACGCGGAAGCCTATGCCGCTGGCGAGCTGAAGCACGGTCCGCTGGCGCTGATTGATGCAGAAATGCCGGTGGTTGTGGTCGCGCCGAACAACGAACTGCTGGAAAAGCTGAAATCCAATATTGAAGAGGTTCGCGCCCGCGGCGGCCAGCTGTACGTCTTTGCTGACGGCGATGCGGGTTTCACCAGCAGCGATAATATGCACATCATTGAGATGCCGCACGTTGAAGAGGTGATCGCGCCAATCTTCTATACTGTACCGCTGCAGCTGCTGGCTTATCACGTCGCGCTGATCAAAGGAACTGACGTCGATCAGCCGCGTAACCTGGCGAAATCGGTGACCGTGGAATAACGGTTTTTACATCGTGACAGGGCTGCCATCCGGCAGCCCTTTTTATTTGCGGCGAACGGCGAGATCCCACCCGCTTTATGACAGTCTGTCATTTTTGCGACGCTTTTTTGCCGTCATAAAAATAAAATTTTTCGGCAATATTTTCCTCATTATCTTTATTAACAATATGATTTGTATTGTTTTTATTTATCGTAAAATCCCGCCTTTTGGCTTGTCATAAAACTGTAATAATTCGTACATTTTACTGTCACCTGTTTGTCCTATTTTGCTCACCATAGCTTCGAAACAATGGTTTACGAATCCAGCAGGAGACATTATGAACGTTATGCGTACCACCGTCGCAACAGTTGTCGCCGCGACCTTATCGATGAGTGCTTTCTCTGTTTTTGCAGCAGCAAGCCTGACTGGCGCTGGCGCAACTTTCCCCGCGCCGGTGTATGCCAAATGGGCAGATACCTATAACAAGGAAACGGGTAATAAAATCAATTACCAGGGTATCGGCTCCTCTGGCGGCGTAAAACAAATTACGGCCAACACCGTAGATTTCGGTGCCTCTGATGCCCCTCTGGCTGACGACAAACTGGCTCAGGAAGGTCTGTTCCAGTTCCCGACCGTGATCGGCGGCGTGGTGCTGGCGATCAACCTGCCTGGCGTGAAATCAGGCGAGCTGGTGCTTGACGGTAAAACGCTGGGTGATATCTACCTGGGCAAAATCAAAAAATGGGATGACGAAGCGATTGCTAAGCTCAACCCAGGTATGAAGCTGCCTTCTCAGAACATCGCGGTTGTTCGCCGTGCGGATGGCTCCGGCACCTCCTTCGTTTTCACCAGCTACCTGGCGAAGGTGAACGAAGAGTGGAAATCTAAAGTCGGCGCGGGTTCAACCGTTAACTGGCCGACCGGGCTGGGCGGTAAAGGCAACGACGGCATCGCCGCGTTCGTTCAGCGTCTGCCGGGCTCAATCGGCTACGTAGAATATGCCTACGCGAAACAGAACAACCTTGCTTATACCAAACTGCTGTCTGCCGATGGCAAGCCGGTGAGCCCGACGGAAGACAACTTCGCTAACGCGGCGAAAGAAATCGACTGGAGCAAATCCTTTGCACAGGATCTGACTAACCAGAAAGGCGACAATGCCTGGCCGATCACTTCTACCACCTTCATCCTGGTTCACAAGGCTTCCAACAAGCCAGAGCAAACCGCTGAAGTGCTGAAGTTCTTCGACTGGGCGTATAAGAACGGCGGTAAAGAAGCTAATGCGCTGGATTATGCCACCCTGCCGGATAGCGTGGTTGAGCAAGTTCGCGCAGCATGGAAGACCAACGTAAAGGACAGCAGCGGTAAAGCGCTGTACTAATACCCGTCTTACGTCGAGTTACAGGGACGATGGCAGCGCTTGTTCATCCCGGGAGCATAGATACGCTATGTGACCAGGGTGAACAAGCTTGCTACCTGCCTGCAGCTCGAATTATTTAGGGTATGGCATTACCTTTGCCAGAAAGATCAGTAAACTACGATTTTTTCTGGCCCGAAACTGAAGAGTAACGTATGGCTGCAACCAAGCCGGCATTTAACCCTCCGGGGAAAAAGGGTGACATAATTTTCAGCGTGCTGGTAAAACTGGCGGCGCTGATTGTGCTATTGATGCTTGGCGGCATCATCGTCTCCCTTATCATCTCGTCCTGGCCAAGCATTGAGAAATTTGGCTTTGCCTTTCTGTGGACCAAAGAGTGGGATGCGCCAAACCAGATTTTCGGCGCCCTGGTGCCCATTTACGGGACGCTGGTCACCTCATTTATCGCGCTGCTGATCGCCGTACCGGTGAGCTTCGGTATCGCGCTGTTCCTGACGGAACTTTCACCCGCCTGGCTGAAGCGCCCGCTGGGTATCGCTATTGAACTGCTGGCCGCCATCCCCAGTATCGTTTACGGCATGTGGGGTCTGTTTATTTTCGCTCCACTGTTTGCGACTTACTTTCAGGAGCCGGTTGGCAACGTTTTGTCGACCATTCCGTTCGTTGGCGCGCTCTTTGCGGGTCCGGCGTTTGGTATCGGCATTCTGGCGGCCGGCGTCATTCTGGCCATCATGATCATTCCTTACATCGCTGCCGTTATGCGTGACGTTTTTGAACAGACGCCGGTAATGATGAAAGAGTCCGCATACGGTATCGGTTGTACAACATGGGAAGTTATCTGGCGTATCGTTCTGCCCTTTACCAAAAACGGCGTGATTGGCGGGGTGATGCTCGGACTGGGGCGCGCGCTGGGGGAAACCATGGCGGTAACCTTTATTATCGGCAACACCTACCAGCTCGATAGCGCTTCGCTGTATATGCCAGGTAACAGCATCACCTCCGCGCTGGCGAATGAGTTTGCCGAAGCGGAAACCGGACTGCACGTTGCAGCCTTGATGGAACTGGGTCTGATTCTGTTCGTTATCACCTTTATTGTTCTGGCCGCATCAAAGTTTATGATCATGCGCCTGGCTAAGAACGAGGGGGCACGCTAATGGCGACGATTGAATTACAAACCACCGCAGAGCTGGCGGAATCCCGTCGCAAAATGCAGGCGAAACGCCGCATGAAAAACCGCCTCGCCCTGACGCTATCGATGGCGACCATGGCGTTTGGCCTGTTCTGGCTTATCTGGATCCTGATGTCCACCGTCACTCGCGGCATCGACGGCATGAGCCTGGCGCTGTTTACCGAAATGACGCCGCCGCCTAATACGGCGGGCGGCGGTCTGGCGAACGCCCTGGCAGGTAGCGGATTGTTGATCCTGTGGTCGACGGTTATCGGTACCCCTCTGGGCATTCTGGCGGGGATTTATCTGGCGGAATATGGCCGTAAATCCTGGCTGGCTGAAGTCATTCGTTTTATTAACGACATCCTGCTTTCCGCGCCGTCGATTGTGGTCGGTCTGTTTGTATACACCATCGTCGTTGCGCAAATGCAGCACTTTTCCGGCTGGGCGGGCGTGATTGCGCTGGCGCTGCTGCAGGTGCCTATCGTGATTCGTACTACTGAAAATATGCTGAAGCTGGTGCCGGATAGCCTGCGCGAAGCGGCCTATGCGCTCGGTACGCCAAAGTGGCGAATGATTTCTGCGATCACCCTGAAAGCATCGGTCTCCGGCATTATGACCGGTATCCTGCTGGCCATTGCCCGTATCGCCGGGGAAACGGCGCCGCTGCTGTTCACCGCGCTCTCCAATCAGTTCTGGAGCACCGACATGATGCAGCCGATCGCTAACCTGCCGGTAACGATTTTCAAATTTGCCATGAGTCCCTTTGCGGAGTGGCAGCAACTGGCATGGGCCGGGGTATTGATTATCACCCTGTGCGTATTGCTGCTGAACATTCTGGCGCGCGTTATTTTCGCGAAGAATAAACACGGTTAATTTTTGCGGCGCGGCGAAACGCGGCGCCGAACGAGGAAAAGAACGAGATGAGTATGGTGAATACGACCCCGGGTAAGCTTTCAGTTCGTAACCTGAACTTCTACTACGGAAAATTCCATGCCCTGAAAAACATCAACCTGGATATCACAAAAAACCAGGTGACGGCGTTTATCGGTCCGTCAGGCTGCGGTAAATCCACGCTGCTGCGTACGTTCAACAAAATGTTTGAGCTGTACCCGGAGCAGCGTGCAGAAGGTGAAATTCTGCTGGATGGCGATAATATTCTGACCAATACCCAGGATATCGCGCTGCTGCGTGCCAAAGTCGGCATGGTATTCCAGAAGCCGACGCCGTTCCCGATGTCTATTTATGACAACATCGCCTTTGGCGTGCGTCTGTTCGAGAAACTCTCCCGCGCGGATATGGACGAGCGAGTGCAGTGGGCTTTGACCAAAGCCGCATTATGGAATGAAACCAAAGATAAACTGCATCAGAGCGGATATTCTCTCTCCGGCGGTCAGCAGCAGCGTCTGTGTATCGCGCGCGGTATCGCTATTCGTCCGGAAGTGCTGCTGCTGGATGAGCCCTGTTCGGCGCTGGACCCGATCTCTACCGGGCGTATTGAAGAGCTGATCACCGAACTGAAACAGGATTACACCGTCGTTATCGTGACCCACAACATGCAGCAGGCCGCGCGTTGCTCCGACCATACGGCGTTTATGTATCTTGGCGAGCTGATTGAATTCAGCAACACGGACGATCTGTTTACCAAACCCGCTAAGAAGCAAACTGAAGATTATATTACTGGCCGCTACGGTTGATTGCCCTTCTGCTTTCAGGCTCTAACCTATTGGGCAATCAGGAGATACCATGGATAACCTAAATCTTAATAAACATATTTCCGGCCAGTTCAATGCCGAACTGGAGTACATCCGCACCCAGGTCATGACCATGGGTGGGCTGGTGGAGCAGCAGCTTTCTGATGCTATCACCGCAATGCATAACCAGGACAGCGAACTGGCAAAGCGCGTTATCGACGGCGATAAGCAGGTCAATATGATGGAAGTGGCGATCGATGAAGCCTGCGTGCGCATCATCGCCAAGCGTCAGCCGACCGCCAGCGACCTGCGCCTGGTGATGGCGATTATCAAAACCATCGCCGAACTGGAACGTATCGGTGACGTTGCGGATAAAATCTGCCGCACAGCGCTGGAAAAGTTCTCCCAGCAGCACCAGCCGCTGCTGGTGAGTCTGGAATCGCTGGGGCGCCATACCGTGCAGATGCTGCACGATGTGCTGGATGCTTTTGCCCGTATGGACCTTGATGAAGCGGTGCGAATTTATCGTGAAGATAAGAAAGTCGACCAGGAATATGAAGGCATCGTGCGCCAGCTGATGACCTATATGATGGAAGATTCGCGCACTATTCCCAGCGTCCTGACCGCGCTGTTCTGCGCCCGCTCGATTGAGCGTATTGGCGACCGCTGCCAGAATATCTGCGAATATATTTTCTACTTCGTTAAAGGTCAGGATTTCCGTCACGTTGGCGGCGACGAACTGGATAAACTGCTGGCGGGAAAAGATCCTAAAGAGTAATGAATCACAGAGACTAATTCTGATATAAGGATATATCAGAATTAGTTATGATTAATGCAGTGGCTATTTTTTTATTCGCAAAAATTGATGCGATTTTCATCACAAATAATAATTTCGCCAATTGTGGTTTGATTTTTATAGCGTAACAATGTGGTTCATTAATCGGGTGACTTGTCGTTACAGGGCCCGAATAAATACGCTGGATTGTTACTGCGTAAGCAGGCAAAACCTGACATCACCGTTAACCGGGTGATGTCAGGTTTTTTTTTGCCAAATAATCCACCCGCAGTAAATGAATGGGATTGTTACCGCCGTGCGGGCAAAACCTGAAGAAAATCGCCTCTGTTTTATACAGGGAGTTTTCTTCAGGTTTTTTTATGCGATGCAAGGATGTCTGAGAATACACCATGCCTTCACGCAGGTTGTTATTTTTTCGCGATATTCAATTGCAATCATGTTTATATAAAGGGAACTTATGTTTAAAAAAAAACTGATTACATCTGCCATACTTATTATGGCGCCGCTCGCTTATTCGACGCATGCTCTGGCGGAATCGCTAACGGTCGAACAGCGCCTTGAGCTTCTGGAAAAGGCGCTTAAAGATACGCAGTCCGAACTTAAAAAATATAAAGATGAAGAGAAAGCCAGAAATCAAATCTGGATCGCCAATACGCAGTCCGGCACCAACACACAACGTGCTTCTACGCAGGTTGCCAGCGCTCCCGCACCGGCCGGCGGCGCAGAAAAACCAGCCGCGGTTCTGGTGAAAAACGAACAGCCCGCGGCGAATGGCGAGTCCATTTATAGCTCGATGACAATGAAGGATTTCAGCAAGTTTGTGAAGGATGAAATTGGCTTCAGCTATAACGGCTATTACCGTTCCGGCTGGGGGACCGCATCTCATGGTTCACCAAAGTCCTGGGCGATTGGCTCGCTCGGTCGCTTCGGTAATGAATACTCTGGCTGGTTTGATTTACAGCTTAAGCAGCGGGTCTATCAGGAAGACAATAAGCGGGTTGATGCCATCGTGATGCTTGACGGTAACGTCGGGCAGCAGTATTCCTCCGGCTGGTTTGGCGATAACGCTGGCGGCGAGAACTATATGCAGTTCTCTGATATGTACGTAAATACCAAAGGTTTCCTGCCATTCGCACCGGAGGCGGATTTCTGGGTGGGTAAGCACGGCGCGCCGAAAATTGAAATCCAGATGCTGGACTGGAAAACGCAGAGAACCGATGCCGCAGCAGGCATTGGTCTTGAAAACTGGAAAGTGGGCGCGGGTAAATTTGATATCGCGCTGGTGCGCGAGGACGTCGATGACTACAACCGCACGTTGACCAAAAGCCAGCAAATTAACACCAATACTATTGATATTCGTTATAAAGAGATCCCTCTTTGGGATAAAGCATCACTGATGGTCAGCGGTCGTTATGTCGCGGCCAATCAGAGCTCATCTGAGAAATATAATGAAGGTAATAATGGATATTATGAATGGAAAGATACCTGGATGGCGGGAACGTCGTTAACGCAGAAGTTTGATAACGGCGGATTTAACGAATTTTCCTTCCTGCTGGCAAATAACTCCATCGCCAGCAGCTTCTCGCGCTACGCGGGATCCAGCCCGTATACCACCTTTAACGGCAGATACTATGGCGATCACACCAACGGCACCGCCGTTCGTTTGACCTCTCAGGGAGAAACCTATTTGAGTGATGACATCATTCTGGCGAACGCCATCGTTTACTCTTTTGGTAATGATGTCTACAGCTACGAGACCGGCGCGCACTCTGATTTTGAGTCTATTCGCGCCGTCGTGCGCCCGGCCTGGATTTGGGATAAATATAACCAGACCGGCGTTGAGCTGGGCTATTTCAAGCAGCAGAACAAAGATATCACCGGCAAGAAATATAACGAATCCGGCTACAAAACCACCCTGTTCCATACCTTTAAAGTGAATACCAGTATGCTGACCTCCCGCCCGGAAATTCGTTTCTATGCGACTTATATTAAAGCGCAGGATATCGACCTGGATAAGGCAGCCAACAGCAATACTCGCAGCATTTTTGAAGACGGTAAGAACGACCAGTTTGCCGTAGGCGCCCAGGCTGAAATCTGGTGGTAAGGCTGGTTCCGGTCAGGACAAATTCTCAAGAGGAATATCGATGAAACGACATGCTATTTACTTCGCTCTGGCGCTGGCAGGCGCTGCGTTTACCACTCATGCCGCGCCATTCCCGGCCACCCCGAGCGCGGCGATCCCGGTCAGCCAGTATATTACCCAGGTTAACGGCGATAAGAGCATTACCTTCCGCCTGTTTGCCCCGGATGCAAAACGGGTATCCGTGGTAACGGGGGCAACGCCGGATACCTTCGTCTCCCATGATATGACCAAAGACGAGCAGGGGATCTGGACATGGAAAAGCGAAGCGATGACCCCGAACCTTTACGAATATTATTTTGATGTCGACGGATTCCGCTCTGTCGACACCGGTAGCCGCTATCAAAAACCGCAGCGACAGGTGAATACCAGCCTGATTCTGGTTCCCGGCAGCATTCTTGACGATCGCGCGGTGGCTCACGGCGAGCTACGAACTCTGACCTATCACTCAAAGGCCCTGAATTCTGAGCGTCGCGCCTACGTGTGGACGCCGCCAGGCTATACCGGTAGCGGCGAGCCGCTGCCGGTGCTCTACTTCTATCACGGTTTTGGCGACAGCGGCCTGTCGGCTATCGATCAGGGACGTATCCCGCAAATCATGGATAACCTGCTGGCGGAAGGCAAAATCAAGCCCATGCTGGTGGTGGTGCCGGATACCGAAACCGATATTCCTGAAGCGGTTGCGGAAAACTTCCCGCCGCAGGAGCGGCGTAAAACCTTCTATCCGCTGAATGCGAAAGCGGCTGATAAAGAGCTGATGAACGATATTATTCCGCTGATTGATGAGCGCTTTAACGTGCGTAAAGACGCGGATGGCCGGGCGCTTGCCGGGCTGTCGCAGGGCGGTTATCAGGCGCTGGTCTCCGGAATGAACCATCTGGAGAGCTTCGGCTGGCTGGCAACCTTCAGCGGCGTAACGACAACGACGGTACCGGATGCCGGCGTTGAAGCACAGCTAAACCAGCCGCAGGCGATCAACAAGCAGCTGCGTAACTTTACCGTCGTCGTGGGTGAGAAAGACGTGGTCACCGGTAAAGATATCGCCGGCCTGAAAGCGGAGCTGGAGAAGCAGAAAATCAACTTTGATTACCATGAGTATCCGGGCCTCAACCATGAAATGGACGTCTGGCGCCCGGCCTACGCCGAGTTCGTTCAGAAGTTGTTCAAATAAAATTAAGGGGCCAGTTTGCTGGCTCCTTATCTTCAATACCTTGAGGGAGACAATATGAAATTAATCGTGACGGAAGATTATGCGGAGATGAGCCTGGTCGCCAGCCATCACGTTCTGGGCTATATCACCGCGCCGCGCAGGGTGAATCTGGCGGTGACGGCAGGCAGTACGCCGAAAAAAATGTATGAACATCTGACGGCCGCGATTAAAGGTAAACCGTTCTATTCTCAAGTCCATTATTACAACTTTGACGAGATCCCATTCCGTGGACAGGATCGTGAAGGCGTGACCATTTCCAATTTGCGCAACCTGTTTTTCACTCCCGCTCAGATCCCGGAAGAGAACATTCACAAGCTCAGCCATGAAAATTTTATGCATCACGACCAGCGGTTACAGGAAGAAGGGGGCCTCGATCTGATGGTGATGGGCCTCGGCGCCGACGGCCATTTTTGCGGTAACTTGCCGAATACCACGCGCTTCCACGATGCGACGGTGGAAGTCCCTATCGTCGGAGATATGGTGGGCCTTGTCGCTCACGGCGAAATGGGCGGCGACTTCTCTGCGGTGCCGGATAGCTACGTCACGATGGGGCCGAAAAGCGTTATGGCGGCGAAAAACCTGCTGCTTATCGTCAGCGGCGCCGCAAAGGCGCGGGCGCTACAAGAGGTGATTGAAGGCGAAGTCAGCGAGCGGGTTCCGGCATCAGTGCTGAAACTGCATCCATCCCTGGTGATAGTGGCTGATAAAGCGGCGGCTGCGGAATTGAGACAACCGTAATCCACTTTCAGCGTAGCGCAGGCGGGACGCGTCCTGATAGCGCTACGCTCCGGGTTTATCGCGTTATATTCCAGCCGCGCGCTTGCCATAGTTCAGGTAGCTCTTCCAGGCGGGTAAAGGTCGTCACCTTCGGATGGTCGATCGGCTTATTATGCGGATCGGCGCAGAAGTAGAACACCTCCATTCCGGCGGCAATCCCTGACTGCGCGCCTGCGCTGGAATCATCAACCAGAATGCAGTTTTCGACGTTAACGTTCATCGCTTTTGCGGCATGCAGCATCAGGGCCGGATCGGGCTTCCAGCGCTGAATATCATAGCCGCTGTAAAGACGCTCGGGAAAATGGTGCAGCATTCCGGTTTTACCCAGAGAGTGCTGCATTTTGCTCACCGGACCGTTGGAGACCACGCACATCGGCACGCTGACCGCGTCCAGTAGCGCCTGGGCGCCAGAGATGACTTCCAGTTCGGTATCAAACAGGCGGGCGACTTCATCGCGGTACACCGGCTCAAGGGTCGCCTTATCCAGATTAACGCCGTACTCCGCGTTAATGGTGTCGATAATCTCGTACAGCTTTACGCCCTTGAAGCGCTTAAAAATCTCCTCTAAATCCAGCGTAATGCCGAACTCCCTGAACATGTGAACGTAGGCGCGGGAGCAGATCACCTCGCTGTCGACCAGCGTGCCGTCACAGTCGAAAAATACTGCTTCTGGTTGGGTCATGTCGTTTCCATTTTAATAAGTTAACGTTTTCGTCTTGCTGATTTGTGAGACGCAATCGTTGCCGTATAAGCAAAATCGATGAAAAAAAGTATCTCACAACCGCCCTTATTGTCGCATTTTGGTATAGGATAGCGACGAATTTTCCCTCCTTTGTTCGGAAACCGATAATGAGTCAACAACAAACCAGCCAGTCTTCTGGCCAGGGTCTGCTGGAGCGCGTGTTCAAACTGCGTGAACACGGCACGACGGCACGCACCGAAGCGATTGCAGGTTTCACCACCTTTCTGACGATGGTGTACATCGTTTTCGTTAACCCACAGATCCTCGGCGTGGCGGGTATGGATACCAGCGCCGTTTTCGTCACAACCTGTCTGATTGCTGCATTCGGCAGCATCATGATGGGGCTGTTCGCTAACCTTCCGGTGGCCCTGGCGCCGGCGATGGGGCTAAACGCCTTCTTTGCTTTTGTCGTGGTACAGGCGATGGGTTTGCCCTGGCAGGTCGGGATGGGCGCGATTTTCTGGGGCGCCGTTGGCCTGCTCCTGCTGACGATTTTCCGCGTGCGCTACTGGATGATTGCGAATATCCCGGTTAGCCTGCGTATTGGTATCACCAGCGGTATCGGCCTGTTTATCGGTATGATGGGCCTGAAAAACGCGGGCGTTATCGTCGCCAACCCGGAAACCCTGGTGAGTATCGGCAACCTGACGTCTCACAGCGTGCTGCTGGGTATTCTTGGCTTCTTTATTATTGCTATTCTGGCTTCCCGCAACATCCACGCGGCGGTGCTGGTTTCTATCGTGGTCACCACTTTGCTGGGCTGGATGCTGGGTGACGTTCACTACAGCGGCATCGTTTCCATGCCGCCGAGCGTAACGACGGTCATTGGCCATGTTGACCTGGCAGGTTCGCTGAATCTTGGCCTGGCAGGAGTGATCTTCTCGTTTATGCTGGTGAACCTGTTCGACTCCTCCGGCACCCTGATCGGCGTAACCGACAAGGCCGGGCTGGCCGATGCTAAGGGCAAGTTCCCGCGTATGAAGCAGGCGCTGTTTGTCGATAGCGTATCCTCCGTTGCGGGGTCTTTTATCGGTACCTCTTCCGTCACTGCCTATATTGAATCTTCCTCTGGGGTTTCCGTGGGCGGCCGTACCGGCTTAACCGCCGTGGTGGTGGGCATTTTGTTCCTGCTGGTGATCTTCCTGTCGCCGCTGGCGGGCATGGTCCCTCCTTATGCCGCAGCCGGCGCGCTGATTTACGTTGGCGTCCTGATGACGTCCAGCCTGGCGCGCGTGAAGTGGGATGATTTAACCGAATCCGTTCCTGCGTTTATTACCGCCGTGATGATGCCGTTTAGCTTCTCCATTACAGAAGGTATTGCCTTAGGCTTTATCTCTTATTGCGTGATGAAGATTGGCACCGGCCGGCTGCGCGATCTCAGCCCGTGCGTTATTGTAGTTTCACTGCTGTTCGTGCTGAAGATTGTGTTTATTGACGCGAAATAAACAGTAAGCCCTTTTCTGTGAAAAGGGCTTTAGCATTTACACCCTCTCCGCGAGGGAGAGGGGCGGGGTGACATCCCTTTTTATTCAGGCCTTAACTCGCTGAATATACTCGGCAAAAGCGCTAAGCTGCCCGGTCAGATGATCGAGCGTGCCCTGATCGACAACTTTCCCCTCCTGCGGATCCACTTTATTCTGAATCACGCCGCCCATAAACTCGGGCTTATTCATCACCATCGCATCGAGGAATACCAGAATCTGACGCAGATGATACTGGCAGCGCGCGCCGCCAATGGCCCCCATAGAACTGGTCTGGATCAGAACCGGCTTGCCGGATAGCGGTTGTTCCGGGAGACGAGACAGCCAGTCGATGGCGTTTTTCAGGCCGCCGGGCACCGAGTAGTTATATTCCGGCGTAACGATAACCACGCCATCCGCCTCACGAATTTGCTGCGCGATATCCTGAACGCTTTGTGGGAAACCCTCTTCCTGCTGCACGTCGGCATCATAGAGAGGAATATCGCCAATGGACGGTAACGCGGAAACTTCCATACCCGCGGGCGCGATGCCGGGCAGGGTACGTGCGACCATGGCATTAAAAGAGCCTTTGCGCAGACTTCCGAGTAACGTAACAACTTTCAACGTATCAGACATGATTGCTCCTTTGCATCATGATGGCCGGGAACACCGGTCAGTTGAGGGAGAAGGCTTTTTCTACCGGTAAACTGGTGAAGCGCATCAGCCGGGCGGATGGTTCTTTAGCACGGGCCTGCGCGTCAGGCAGGCTGAGCCAGCCCTCTTTCGCGTTATATTCCCAGACTTTTAGCTGGCCAATATCCGGGCTGGCGGCAATAGACCAGACCAGCACCGTTTCGGCGTCGCAGACGGCTTCGATTGACTGCGTCCCGCTTGTCCGCAACCGTCCGGAGCCCGGGAGAAGCTGCAGGTTCAAGGCGGTTTCGCCGGTCAGCTTCATCACGCTTTTGCGTAACGCATCAAGCTGCGCGCGCGCTTCGTCAGGATCGTGCTGATTGCTAATCCATATTCGCTCATTACTGTTAAATACGTAACGTTCCGTATCGTGCGATGCATGTAACGCGCGGGAAGCGTGCGGCAATTCCATATCCAGGCCGCAATCGCCTTCGGTGGTTAAGGCAACGCCGACGATATTTCCGGCATAGGAGATGGAGAAACGCGGGAGATGTTCGTCGCGAAAAGCCGGTTTTCCATTCTCTTCGTCAATAATTTCGGGGAGTTCACTGATGCCGTACAACATAAAGAGGAGTTCTGCGAGGAGTGACCGGGATGCGCGATATCGGCTTTGTCGGTACTCAGGCAGGCGTCTGGCGGATTGATGACAGGCCGCTGACAGGCGTGTGGATAGCGGCTCCCGGGTGTTGAGTATCCCTCTTGCAAAATGCGTTGCCATTCTTCGCTCCGTGATTAATGGTCAATGATAAAAACTGCAAATGATATTATTGCTCAGAATTACCAGGTTTTAATGTGGAAATCATCTCTTGAAAAGGGAAATTGCGTGAATTTTACAATTTATTGCGCAAAGGGGGGCAAACCGGGAGCTATAGCGGTTCGGCGTAGAGCTGCCTGAGCGTTTCCCGTAGCCAGACGATCTTCGGGTTATAACTGTTGCGCTTATGCCAAAGAAGGGTAAAGGGGACGCGTATTTTCTCCAGCTGCGACGGTTCCAGCGGCAGAGGTAAGCAAACCAGCGGCAGGTGGTGCTGCTGATTGTAACGCTGGCAGTAACGCGGAGCGGTGGCCAGCATTGTATGATTGGGCTGAGCGGCCATAAATAACGACTGCTCAAAACCCGGAACGGTCAGCGCCACGGTGCGTTTATGTCCCAGATCCTGCAGGACATCGTCCAGCGCCCAGGTGTCGCTTTGTTCCCAGCAAATATTAATGTGCGGATAGCGCAAGAACGTGTCCAGATTCCACTCTTCGCTCAGCGCGGGATGATCGGCGCGCAGCCATACCTGCGGGAGATCGGTAAACAGGATTTCAAAATCAATATACCAGGGCAGCAGGCTAAGCTGCTCCCGGGAGCGAGGATGTGTTTCCCTGCCGCAAAATCCGATATCGACTTCACCGCGAATAATCGCATCCAGCGAATCGTAATCCCAGTTACGCAGGCGGATCAGCGCCTGAGGATAGCGCTGGTAAATCCGCTGCGAAAGCGTATTGAGGAGGATCATCAGCAGCGGCGACTCTGCCGCCAGCTCAAACTTTAGCCCGCTGGGCATAGTGTGATGAGGCTTATCAAGGATCTGATTGCCCATCTGCATCCAGTCCGCCAGATCCTGCTCCATACTGCTCATCAGCGGCGTGGGCGATAGCCCCAGAGGCGTTTTGACAAACAGCGGATCGTCAAACCAGGCGCGCAGCTTGGCCAGCGATTTGCTTACCGCTGACGGCGAGACGTTCATCCGTTTCGCCGTGCGGGTGACGCTGAGCTCCTGAGTTAAGAGCTGCAGGCAGAGCAGCAGATTAAGATCGAGACTCGACAGGGGTTTCTTCATAGCGTTGCGCGGCCCGCGCCGGAGAGGCGACCATAATCAGAACAATGCTCACTATGCTACAGGCAATAAGTATCCCGATCAGCATATTCATCGCGCTGAGTCCGATGATGGCCGCCAGCCAAATCCACAGAGAAGAGCCGCAAACCTGAGCTATCCCTAAAACTGAACTCGCTACGCCAGCGCGCAGGGTGAATGGCCCGAGGGCCTGACTCATCGCCACGCCAAAGCCTGCGGAGAACCCTGCGCAAATCAGTCCCAGCCCCAGCATCGTCACCGTCTGGCTGGTGGACAGACTCAGCAGCACGCCCGCGCTAAAGAACAGCGCCTGTGAGGTCAGCATGAGCGTGCGGGGTTTAAATAGCGTCAGAGCAAACGGCGTCGAAAACGAAACCACCATGCTCACGAGCGCCATAAGCGCCATGGTCATGGAATAGGTACCGCGATCGAAGCCCATCACCTCCATCATCAGCACCGGTGAGACGTTAACGTAGGTCAGAATAGCCGTCACGCTCAGAGTAGTCATCACGATTCGGCTGAGGAAAAAGCGATTGAGCAGCGACTCCGGGACGATATTTTGCTGCTTTGCCGCGTGCGGAACGGATGTTGGTCGCGTTTCCCGCAACACAAATATCGACAGCAATCCCACCAGAGCCCCCATGCCGCTCATGGTATAGAACAGGGTCTGCCAGGGGAATTTCAGCATAATCAGATGACCGATTACCGGGGCCAGAACAGGAATAATGCAGGTAATACCATTAAGGAGAGAAAGCACTTTTGCCCGGCGGCGATCGTCCAGGGTATCGCGCAATACCGCAAAGGCGACCACGTAGCAGCTGCCCGCGCCAATACCCTGAATAAAACGCCCGGCCAGGAAATGGGCGCTGCCCTGCGCCTGCGAGCAAAGAAGAGAGGCCAGCAGGAAAACGACGGCGCCGAAAATCGCCACCGGCTTCCGGCCGGATTTGTCGGCTATACGGCCAGCAAACAGCATCGCCGCGGCCATTCCTGCCAGGTAAACTGAAAAGGCGATGTGCAGCTGCGCTTCACTGGCCCCCAGATCCTGCGCAATGCGCGGCAGGCCGACCAGATACATATCGATGCCGGATGGATAAAGCAGAACCAGCGCAAAACTGCAGATAAGAAAGCGTGCCATAGAACCCCTCACATAAGATTGCCGTAAAGCATAGTGGGGTTCGTGCGGTAGTACGAGTTGCCATTTGGACAACAATGTTTTCCTGAGAGGAAACGGGAGACGCAAGAGACACTTTTCATGCCCGTATAAATCGGTATGGTGGGTTTGATTCAGGGGATACCGTCCCGCCAGCGGGTCTGGCGGGCGGCGGAGGCTTGTCAGGCCAGCAGCGTGTGATTAACTTTAATCACCGTTTTTTTTATCTCAACGCTCTCTGCGCCCTGCACGCCTGGCTTATGCGGCTCGCCCGGCAAGAAAATGGCAAACATACCGGGCTTCAGCACTACCTGCTGCTGGTCGGCAATGGTTGAACATAGCCGGTAGTCCTCCTCGTGGTGCCATGTTTCGCACTCCCGGGCGCTATCGACCACGCCATAATGGATTGTTTCTTCGCCTTCCAGCAGGATCTGTATATCAATAAATTTTTCGTGCAGCTCCGCTTTTTTACTTTCCGCCGGCTGCGTAGCGAAGCGCATGACGTTCATATAAATATCATCGCCCTGTAAATCATAACGCCCGGGTTCACACTGCTGCGGCTGGGCCTTAACGGCCAGCCTCACAGCCTCAAGCAGAACGGGTGATAGTCCTGCGCATTCCGGGTGATGGATATCGCCGATAATCATAATGCTTTGTCCTCTGCTAACAACGCCGCGCCAATCAGCCCGGCATCATGCTGATAGTGTGCGGCTACAATAGGGGTGTGATATACCGCAGGCTCCTGCGCCAGATATCTTTCAACCAGGGGAATATAGCCGGGCGCCAGCCCGATACTGCCGCCCAGGACGGCATACTGGCAGTTATAGCTGGCCTTCATGTCGGCAATCAGCCGGGCGATGGTTTGCGCCGAACGGTGAACTAAGGATGTCGCCTGGGAATGGCCGCTCTGCGAAAGAGCAAAAATGGTTTTGGCCGTCATTCCCTGCAGATCGTCAGTTGCCAGCGCGGCGATCCCCCTTCCGGATGCAATAGCCTCCACGCAGCCAATACGCCCGCAGCCGCAGCGCGGGCCGTGCGGGTCAGCCAGCGTATGGCCGATATGTCCGGCCAGCCCCTCCTTGCCGGACAAGAGCTTACCGTGGCAGACGATACCGCCGCCCACGCCGGTAGAGATGGTGATGAAGACCATCTCGCTCGCATCGGCAGCCAGAGCGTGATATTCGGCCCAGGCTGCCGCCTGCGCATCGTTCACCGCCAGGCACGGCAGCCCCGTTAGCTGCGCCAGCGTGTCCCTAAGAGGAAACTGCGCCAGCCCGCCCAGGTTATCCGGGTTTAACGCCGTCAGAACGCCGTGACCAATAATGCCCGTGGAGGCGACCGCTACCTGCCGGGACCGGCCTGCGAAAGGCGCAACCAGCTCGCGTAACGCTTCCGTTAGCGCCGCCGGCGTTTTGCTGGCTGGCGTTGGCTGCGTCTGTTTTTCCAGCACGCGATGCTGAGCATCGACCAGCGCGGCGGCCAGCTTGGTGCCGCCGATATCAATTGCCAGCGTGGTCATAGCGCAGCCTCAGTCAGCGCATCGCGGTACCACTGGCAGATGTGTTCCAGACGCGTAATCGCTGAGCCGACGGTCACCGCCCATGCGCCGTGCTTTATCGCCTGCGCCGCCAGCGCCGGGGAGTTAAATCGGCCTTCGGCAATGACCCGGTATCCTTTGGCGCTCAGCGCCTGCACTAGCGGGAAATCCGGTTCGGTAGGTACCGCATCCGTGGTATACCCGGACATCGTTGTCCCGATAATGTCTGCGCCAAGATTGTGGCACTCAGTCCCGTCCTCCAGGCTGGAGCAGTCTGCCATCGCCGCGCAGCCACGCTGATGAATTCGGTCAATCATTGCCTTAACGCCAACCGGACGCGGGCGATCCGTACCGTCGAAGGCGATAATATCCGCCCCCGCCTGCGCCAGCGCGTCTACATCTTCCAGAAATGGCGTAATGCGCACCGGCGAGTCCGGCAGATCGCGCTTGATGATGCCAATAATCGGTACTGAAATCAGCTCGCGGGTCGCCTTCAGGTTGTTAAGGCCTTCAATTCGTACTGCGACCGCCCCCGTATTGACCGCCGCCAGCGCCATAGCCGCGACGATTTCAGGTTTATCTAACGGGCTACCCGGTACCGGCTGGCAGGAGACAATGAGGCCACCCAATTGTTTAACGTTACTATCCAAATCATCAAATAAAGACATAGCACTATCCCTTACTTCCGTTTGCGCCCGACAGAGCCGGGCGCATGAATTTAGTGTTTATCGCAAAGCGGAGCGTTCGCTTTGTCGTGACCAACCAGTGCGCCGCTGAACGGTTTACCATCAATAGCGTCATGGGTACGTAGCGCTTCCGGGCGAATCCAGCGCTGTACTCGGGACGGCATATCCAGACCAATCAGCAGGATCACCACAAACGTCAGTCCGAAGGAGAGCGACCCCAGCGCCGTACCCAGATGCATGTGCTGTGCGACCAGCGCGCCGAGGACCGGCGCAGCCGCCCCGCCCAGGGCGCCTACGTTATAGGTGAAACCCAGACCGGCAGCGCGCTGGTCGGTGTCGAAGTAGCCGCCGATCAATTTCGGTAAGATCCCGGCAATCCCCTGACCCAGCATCTGCTGGAAGAAGAGAAGGATGCCCAGACCCCAGAGGCTGGAGCCGCCGATGGCGAAGACCGGAATAATCAGAACCTGCGATGCCAGCAGGCTGTAAACGTAGGCTTTTCGCGTGCCCAGCCAGTCGCCGAGGAAACCGCCGACGATGCAGCCGACAGCTGCGCCGAATCCGCTAAAGAAGAGCACCTTCGCGACCGTCGACGGATCGTATGCCAGCTCGGTTTTCAGATAGGTCGGCAACAGCGCCTGGATAGGCCAGGAGTAGAGAAAGGCGAACAGAACGACAACCATCAGCATCACGCCGGTCGGCCAACGTTTTCCGCTGCTCTGTACCATAAAGCTGATGAAAATGATGGTGCAGACGAGCGCCAGCGCAATCACCACGAGCGGATTGTGCAGGTTTCCGGCGAAGCAGAACCAGAGCGCGGCCGTTGCGGCCAGCGTCATCAGCATATTCATGGCGCGATATTTACCGCGATAGAGGATATCCACCATCGTCCGCACCGGCGTTTTTTTCGTCTGGCGCTCTGTCCAGTCTTCCGTTTCCGGAATATTTTTACGCAGCCACAGCGCGAAAATAATCGGCAGAATGCCGAGGAAGAACAACGCGCGCCAGCCCCACAAGGGGACCACCAGACTGTAAACCTGCGCCGCTACGACAGCGCCGACGGAAAAGCCGGAAATCAGGAAGCCGCTGGCTTTATTTCGCAAGTGTTTTGGCCAGCTTTCAATCACATAGGTGGCGCTGGAGCCGTACTCTCCGGCCATTCCCATTCCAATCACCATACGGGCGATAAACATGGAGGTGTATCCAGGCGCAAAGCCGCAGGCCAGCGTACCGACGGAGAAAAGAATAATACTGCTGACCATCGCGAGGCGGCGGCCATAGCGGTCACCCATCGCCCCCAGCAGCAAGCCGCCGAACCAGCGGGAGATAAACGCCGCCGAGATAATACTCGCCGCCTGTACCGTGGTGAGCTGGAATTCGCTTTGTACTTCGGTGAGCACCAGAGCAATTAAAACGAAATCAAAACCATCCAGTAAATAGCCCAGCCAGGCTGCGGAAAACGCCCGCCACTGCGACTTATTGAGGTGCTTATACCATGGTTTGGTACTTATTATTTCACTCATATGCTCTCCTGTGATGAGCAACGTTTTTATGCTGTAGGGCCAAAAAAAAGCAGGGTGCCGCGCACCCGAATGAAGTTAAACTCCAATTAATGTATTTTTTAGAAGTTAAACACCACAAGGGCTTTGCATGAGATATGTGAACAAGATCATGGTCACAGGCGAGGGGGAATGAAAAAAGGCGATCTGACTCACGCGATGAGACGTAATATGTTTTTGCCGCGCCGGGGATAGCCGCATCACCACGGCGTTTTTTAAAAAACCATATTGCCTGGCGCTGAACTGTCCTCCATCATGAGCGCCTGATAATCGCGTAAACAGTAGGGAAGAGATGACGACTCCGACTTCGCCGGTCAAAGCCGGGAAAATACTTGATACCCTAGGGGCGATGCAAAGCAGTATGACCCGCGTCGGGAAAAGCATCGCGCAGTATGTGATCGCTTCCCCGCATAAGGTGACTCAGCTTTCGATTGCCGATCTCTCAGAGGAAGTGAACGCGGGCGAAGCATCGGTGATCCGTTTTTGTCGACAGCTGGGCTATAAAGGTTTTCAGAACTTCAAAATGGAACTGGCCATTGAGCTGGCCATGAACGATAGCGATGACAACAGCACGCTGCTGGAGGCTGAAATTCAGAAAACCGACGATGCGCACACCATCGGCCTGAAGCTCCAGGGCGCCATCTCGACCGTGCTTTCGGAAACGCTAAATCTGCTGGATATGGAGCAGGTGGAACGGGTCGTGGAGGCGCTGCATACTTGTAATTGCGCCTATATCTTTGGCGTTGGCGCTTCCGGACTGACCGCCGAGGAGATGAAGCATAAGCTGATGCGAATCGGGCTGCGCGTCGATGCCTTAACAAATAATCACTTTATGTATATGCAGGCCGCGCTGCTCAAGGTTGGCGATGTCGCCATCGGCATCAGCCACTCCGGACATTCGCCGGAAACCGCGCACGCCCTCGATCTGGCAAGGCAGGCTGGAGCCACCACCGTCGCCTTAACGCATAACCTCGGATCGCCATTGAGTAAAGTCGCTGATATTACGCTCATTAACGGCAACCGACAGGGGCGCCTGCAGGGTGACTCTATCGGCACTAAAACGGCGCAGCTCTTCGTTCTGGATCTCATTTATACGCTGCTGGTGCAGAGAGATCCGGAAGCCGCCCGCGCGAATAAACTGCGAACGATGGATGCTCTGTCCATGCTCAAGTAGAGCGAATTTAGTGCGATTCGTCACAATCTGATACTCCCGTTTTTTCCCCCTGCCGGTAACCTGTTGCAACCGGCATCGTTAGCCCCTAGGATGGAGTAATACTTCAAAATTAATTAATTTAAGAAGAAAAACACCATTCGAGGATTACATGACAAAGTTAACAGGTCTTATTGCCGCCCCCCATACGCCTTTTGATGCCAACGGCGAAGTCAACTACCCCGTTATCGATCGGATTGCCGAGCATCTGATTGCGCAGGGCGTTAAAGGTGCTTACGTCTGTGGGACGACCGGAGAAGGCATCCACTGTTCCGTAGAAGAGCGTAAAAAAATTGCCGAGCGCTGGGTCGCGGCAAGCCAGGGACAATTAAGCATTACGCTACACACCGGGGCTCTCAGCATCGCCGATGCGCTGGAGCTCAGCCGCCATGCTGAAACCCTGGATATTTTTGCCACCTCGGTCATCGGACCGTGCTTCTTCAAACCGTCAACCGTCGACGATCTGGTGGAATATTGCCGTATTATCGCCGCCGCCGCGCCGTCAAAAGGCTTCTATTACTACCACTCCGGCATGTCGGGTCTGAGCCTGGATATGGAGCAGTTCCTGATCGCGGCAGCGGATAAAATCCCGAACCTGTCCGGTATGAAGTTTAACTCCGCGGATATGTATGAGTTCCAGCGCTGCCTGCGCGTCAACAATCGCCAGTTCGATATTCCGTTCGGCGTGGATGAGTTTTTACCCGCAGGCCTGGCCTGCGGCGCCGTCGGCGCGGTTGGCAGTACTTATAACTATGCGGCGCCGCTCTATCATCGTCTGATCGACAGCTTTAACCGGGGAGACCATCAGGATGTTGCCGCCTGTATGGATAAGGTTATCGCAATTATTCGCGTCCTGGTTCAGTACGGCGGCGTTGCGGCCGGGAAGCTGGCGATGCAGCTGCACGGTATTGACGTCGGCGATCCGCGCCGCCCGCTGCGCCCGATGACCAGCGAGCAAAAGCGCGTCGCGCTGGATGCTTTTCGCGCTGCCGATTTTATTTAATCGTTAAGCGCATCGACTGGCATCCGCGGGATACCGTATCCCCGGATGCTTCTTTATCAGCGACGTTATTTCCAGATCTTTGCCATACCTTCACTTTCTGGCCTGACGCTGGAAAAGCCAAATTTTGCGTACAGCTCGGGAACATCCGCCACCAGCGAGACGTATGCCCCTTTAAACGCGTTTTCATCCAGCCAGGCGACAATTTTTTGCATGATTTGGCGACCAAGCCCTTTTCCCTGATGAGCGGGATCAACGGCGACGTCGACGATTTCAAAGTTCAGCGCGCCGTCGCCAACGATGCGCCCCATCCCAACGGGCATGCCCTTATAGAGAATATGCACGCCGTAGCAGCTATGCGGCAGTCCCGCGCGGGCGCCTTCCAGCGGGCGCGGGGACATACCAGAAATGATGCGCAGGCGGCAAAAGTCTTCCGCAGAAGGCACGGTATCAATCAGGGTGTAATCACTCAACATGGTGGTATCCGGTACGAGTAAAGCGAGGGTATCGATCAGGGTAATAGAGAAAGCGCTGTGCCGTGAAGACGTAAAGGGAAAATAATAAACCCGCTTTAACAGGACGTTAAGGCGGGTTAGTCAATGCTCACAAACTGAGATTACTTACCAATACAGAAACTGGAGAAAATGCGCCCCAGCAGGTCGTCGGAGGTAAACTCACCGGTGATTTCGCTCAGGTTCTGCTGGGCCAGGCGCAGCTCTTCCGCCAGCAGTTCGCCAGCCCAGGCGCCCAGCAGCTGCGCTTTACCCTGCTGCAGATGCTCTGCGGCATCGGACAGCGCCTGCAGGTGGCGACGGCGCGCCAGAAAGCCGCCTTCCATATTGGTCTCAAAACCCATGCTCTGTTTGAGATGATTGCGCAGCACGTCTACGCCCTCGCCGGTACGCGCCGAAAGGCGGACAAGTGAGTGGTCATTTACTTCGCTCAACCCCAGCGTTTCGCCGGTAATATCCGCTTTGTTGCGCACCACGGTAATCGGCAAATTTTTCGGCAGACGGGCGATAAAATCTGGCCAGATATCCGCCGGATCGGTCGCACCGGTGGTGGTGCCGTCGACCATGAACAGTACGCGGTCGGCTTGTTCAATCTCCTGCCAGGCACGCTCGATGCCGATGCGCTCGACCTCGTCGTTCGCATCGCGCAGGCCGGCGGTATCAATGATGTGCAGCGGCATACCGTCAATGTGGATATGCTCGCGCAGAACGTCGCGGGTGGTTCCGGCAATATCGGTGACGATAGCCGCTTCCCGGCCCGCCAGCGCGTTTAGCAGGCTTGATTTCCCGGCGTTCGGCCGCCCGGCAATGACCACCTTCATCCCTTCGCGCAGCAGGCTGCCCTGGCGCGCCTCGGCGCGCACGGCGTCGAGATCGGCGATAACCGCGTTAAGCTGGGCTTCGATTTTACCATCGGAGAGGAAGTCGATCTCTTCGTCCGGAAAATCAATGGCTGCTTCGACGTAGATGCGCAGGTGAGTCAGCGCTTCCACCAGATGGTTGACGCGAGTAGAGAATGCGCCCTGCAGCGAATTCAGCGCTGAACGAGCCGCCTGCTCGGAGCTGGCGTCGATCAGGTCAGCAATCGCTTCGGCCTGGGCTAAATCAAGCTTATCGTTCAAAAACGCGCGCTCGGAGAACTCGCCGGGCCTGGCGATGCGCAGACCCGGAAGCGTCAGAATACGTTTCAGAAGCAGGTCGAGAATAACAGGGCCGCCATGGCCCTGAAGCTCCAGCACGTCTTCACCAGTAAAGGAGTTCGGGCCGGGGAACCACAGGGCAATACCCTGATCCAGCGCGCTGCCGTCGCTGTCTTTAAACGGCAGGTAGTCGGCATAGCGCGGTTTCGGCAGCTTGCCCAGCACCGCCTGCGCAACGTCGCGCGCCTTCAGGCCAGAGATGCGCAGGATGCCCACACCACCGCGTCCCGGTGGGGTTGCCTGGGCGACGATAGTGTCGTTATGGCTCATGGTGACTCTCTATGTAGATGTAAAAAAGGCGGTCTATTGACCGCCTTCTCTGGCATTAACGTTACCGTAAATACTCAAAATAATTCAAGAGTATCAGGATTTTTTCTTCTCGCGGCTATGCAGACCACGCTTCTCCAGACCACGGTAAATCAGCTGCTGCTGAATAATGGTGACCAGGTTGCTGACGATATAGTAAACCACCAGACCAGACGGGAACCACAGGAAGAACACCGTAAAGATGACCGGCATAAAGGTCATGATCTTCTGCTGCATCGGGTCGGTCACGGTAGTCGGAGACATCTTCTGAATGAAGAACATCGTCGCACCCATGATGATCGGCAGGATGTAGTACGGGTCTTGCGCAGACAGGTCGTGGATCCACAGGATAAACGGCGCATGACGCAGTTCAACCGAGGCGCTCAGCATGTAGTACAGCGCAAGGAAGATTGGCATCTGGATAATCAGCGGGAAGCAGCCACCCAGTGGGTTAACCTTCTCCGCTTTATACAGGGCCATCATCTCCTGGCTCTGACGCTGCTTGTCGTCGCCCAGACGCTCGCGCATTGCCTGAATCTTCGGCTGCAGCATACGCATCTTCGCCATGGAGGTGTACTGCGCTTTGGTCAGCGGGTACATGATGCCACGAACGATAAAGGTAATGACGATGATGGAGAAGCCCCAGTTGCCCAGATAGCTGTGGATCCATTTCAGCAGCTTGAACAGCGGCTGAGAGATAAACCACAGCCAGCCGTAGTCGACGGTCAGGTCAAGATGCGGCGCAACGGCGGCCATTTTGTCCTGAATGGCCGGGCCGACCCACAGGGTGCTTTCCAGCTTGTCGGTTTGACCCGGCTGGACCAGAACCGGCTGAGATTTGTAGCCGATAGCCACAAGACCGTTGCCAAGGTTCGCGGTATAGAAGTTGTTAGTGCCGTTGTTCTGCGGAACCCATGCGGTAGTAAAGTACTGCTGCAGCATGGCAACCCAACCGTTTTTGGTGCTGACGTTCAGGTTTTCGTTATCAACGATAGTATCGAATTTATATTTTTCGTACTTCGTTTCAGACGTTGAGTACGCCGCGCCACGGAAGGTGTGCATGGTAGTCAGGCCACCGGTCTGGGTGTCGCGATGCGTCGGCAGGTTAGCGGTTTGCTTCAACTGGCCAAAGGTTGAGATTTCCAGCGGTTTTTCGCTGGCGTTCTCTACGCTATAGCCGACGTTCACCGCATATTCACCGCGCTTCAGGGTGAAGGTTTTGGTGAATACGTTGCCTGCTTTATCGGTGTACGTGAGCGGAATGACGATTTCGTTCTGGCCATCAGCCAGCACAAACGCATCTTTATCGACGTTATACAACGGACGCGGTCCGTTTGCCGGATTGTCCGGGCCATCACGACCGGTTAAACCGCTCTGCGCCTGATAGGTAAACTGCGGCGAAGTTTCCAGGAGCTGGAATGGCTCAGTTGACTTCAGTTCTTTCGGATAATCCAGAAGCAGCGCCTGCTCAACATCACCACCGCGGGTGTTGATGGTCAGGTCAAGCACATCGGTTTTTACCGTAATCAGTTTCCCCTGGCCACTGGCCGGTACGCCCTGGTCGGCGGCGCTACCCGTTGCTGTGGTCGTTGTCTGCGTGGTCTGCTGCTGAGGCTGAGGATTGTTATCCTGCTCCCAGGCTTGCCAGATCATGAAAGACACGAACAACAAAGCGATGATAAGAAGATTGCGTTGCGAATCCATCGTTAGTGTTCTCTGGTATCAAATGGTCCAGGCGGGACGGGATCGTCACCACCAGGGTGTAAAGGGTGGCATTTTAATACGCGTTTCACCGTCAACCAACTGCCTTTTATCAATCCAAACCTGCGCAATGCCTCAATTCCGTATTGAGAACAGGTTGGCGTGAAACGGCAGTGCGGCCCGAGTAGCGGACTAATCAGGCGCTGATAGACCCGAATCAGGCCTATCAGGACCCGCGAGCCAGGCGACAGTGGCGGCGCCATAATTTTTCCAACGCTTCCGAGAGAGCACGGTTATCGAGGTCGGCAACCCCTTTCTTCGCCACCACCACGAAATCCATTGAAGGCAGTTCGTGCTGACGTAAACGGAAGCTTTCACGCGTCAGACGTTTAATCCGATTGCGTTCATGCGCACGCTTAACATTTTTCTTGGCGACTGTGAGACCGATGCGGGGATGCCCCAGCGAATTTTGGCGGCCGAGGATGGTGATTTGCGGCGTGCCAGCCCGTAATGGCTGCTGGAAGACGAAAGTGAAATGACTGGGAGTTAACAAGCGTAACTCCCTGGGAAATGCGAGCTTAACCACGCAGGGTTAGCTTTATTACTTGGAAACGGTCAGACGAGCGCGGCCTTTAGCACGACGACGTGCCAGAACCTGACGACCATTTTTAGTAGCCATACGAGCACGGAAGCCGTGAGAACGGTTGCGCTTCAGTACAGACGGTTGAAAAGTGCGTTTCATGGCGATTTCTACCTAAACTTGAATAAATTCACTGACTTTTGCGTAGACCCGAACGAACTTCGAACGACTTACGCCTCAGCGTGGGTGATTAAAGAGGCCGGATTGTAATAATTGTACACTCCGGAGTCAATTCTCTTTCCTTATTTCTCGCACCTTGCCGCACAAAAAACAGGCGATGGCGCGCTGCGGAAAACGGGCATTACGCGCCGGGTGGGGGATTATACGACCTGGTGGATAAAGCGCAAGGATCGTAAAGGATCTTTGTTAGATCGATTAGGCTCAAAACCCGCGTAGCTCATTAATTTTTCCAATATGCGGCTGAAATCGTGCTTCACTCCAGCCAGGATCGATTACACTTATCCAGCTTCGATCCTTCCTGTGGATAAATCGGGAAGAATCTGTTGAGAAACACAAGATCTCTTTCTCAGTTTAGGCTATGATCCCCGGTCCCGATCGGGATCCAGAGATCCGCATCGGGTAATAACCGCAGATAGCGGTTCGCACGTCACCCCTTTTGTGCAGGGGCTTTTCGGCTATGCAGGGTCTTGTCGACGTGTGCCAACAATCACGATTGTTTCAGTTTCTCTTTATATATCGATTTTTGTTCGAGTGGAGTCCGCCGTGTCACTTTCGCTTTGGCAGCAGTGTCTTGCCCGATTGCAGGATGAGTTACCAGCCACAGAATTCAGCATGTGGATACGCCCTTTGCAGGCGGAGTTGAGCGATAACACGCTGGCACTGTATGCGCCAAACCGTTTTGTGCTCGATTGGGTAAGGGATAAATACCTCAATAATATCAATGGACTCCTCAATGATTTTTGCGGTGCGGATGCCCCACAGCTGCGCTTTGAAGTCGGCGCGAAGCCTGCCGTTCAGATGCAGAGAGGCGCGGTAAGCGTTGCCGCGGTCGCCCCTGCGCAGCAGGTTCAGACGGCGCGCGTTGCCCCGACTATCGTGCGTCCAGGCTGGGATAACGTGCCGGCGCCGGCAGAACCGACCTATCGCTCCAACGTCAATGTGAAACATACGTTTGATAACTTCGTCGAGGGTAAATCTAACCAGCTGGCTCGCGCGGCGGCGCGTCAGGTAGCGGATAACCCCGGCGGCGCGTATAACCCGCTGTTTCTTTATGGCGGCACCGGCCTGGGTAAAACTCACCTTTTACACGCGGTTGGTAACGGGATTGTGGCGCGTAAACCCAACGCAAAAGTGGTTTACATGCACTCCGAGCGCTTTGTGCAGGACATGGTAAAAGCTCTGCAAAACAACGCCATTGAAGAATTTAAGCGCTACTACCGCTCCGTTGACGCCCTGCTGATCGATGATATCCAGTTTTTTGCTAATAAAGAGCGCTCGCAGGAAGAGTTTTTCCATACCTTTAACGCCCTGCTGGAAGGCAATCAGCAGATCATCCTGACCTCGGATCGCTATCCGAAGGAGATCAACGGGGTTGAAGATCGTCTGAAATCACGCTTCGGCTGGGGTCTGACGGTTGCGATCGAACCGCCAGAGCTGGAAACTCGCGTGGCGATCCTGATGAAAAAAGCGGATGAAAACGACATCCGCCTGCCGGGCGAAGTGGCGTTCTTTATCGCCAAGCGTCTGCGCTCTAACGTACGTGAGCTCGAAGGGGCGCTGAACCGCGTTATCGCCAATGCCAACTTTACCGGCCGGGCCATCACTATCGACTTCGTCCGCGAAGCGCTGCGCGATCTGTTGGCTTTACAGGAAAAACTGGTCACCATCGACAATATTCAAAAGACGGTGGCGGAGTATTACAAAATTAAGGTAGCGGACCTGCTGTCTAAACGCCGCTCCCGTTCGGTGGCGCGCCCACGCCAGATGGCGATGGCGCTGGCAAAAGAGCTGACCAACCATAGTCTGCCGGAAATCGGCGATGCGTTTGGCGGTCGCGACCATACCACCGTCCTGCACGCTTGCCGCAAGATTGAGCAGTTGCGTGAAGAAAGCCACGATATCAAAGAAGATTTTTCCAATTTAATCAGAACATTATCCTCGTGACGCTATGAAATTTACCGTAGAACGTGAACATTTATTAAAACCGCTGCAACAGGTGAGTGGTCCTTTAGGTGGTCGTCCGACGCTACCGATTCTTGGCAACCTGCTCCTTCAGGTTACCGATGGCGCGCTGTCGCTGACCGGTACCGATCTGGAAATGGAAATGGTCGCGCGCGTTGCGCTGATTCAGCCGCACGAAGCGGGAGCAACAACCGTTCCGGCGCGTAAATTTTTTGATATCTGCCGCGGCCTGCCTGAAGGCGCGGAGATCGCGGTACAGCTGGAAGGCGAGCGTATGCTGGTGCGTTCCGGGCGTAGCCGTTTCTCGCTCTCGACGCTACCGGCGGCGGATTTCCCTAACCTTGACGACTGGCAGAGCGAAGTTGAGTTTACCCTGCCGCAGGCGACCATGAAGCGCCTGATTGAGGCGACGCAGTTTTCGATGGCTCACCAGGACGTTCGCTATTACTTAAACGGTATGCTGTTTGAAACCGAAGGCAGCGAACTGCGCACCGTAGCGACCGATGGCCACCGCCTGGCGGTCTGCTCTATGCCGCTGGAAGAGTCCCTGCCCAATCATTCGGTGATCGTGCCGCGTAAAGGCGTGATTGAGCTGATGCGTATGCTTGATGGCGGCGATACGCCGCTGCGCGTACAGATCGGCAGCAACAACATCCGGGCTCACGTTGGCGACTTTATCTTTACTTCGAAGCTGGTCGATGGTCGCTTCCCTGACTATCGCCGCGTACTGCCGAAGAACCCGGACAAGCATCTGGACGCCGGTTGCGATATTCTCAAGCAGGCCTTTGCCCGGGCGGCGATTCTTTCTAACGAAAAATTCCGCGGCGTGCGCCTGTATGTCAGTGAAAATCAGCTGAAAATCACCGCCAATAACCCGGAGCAGGAAGAAGCGGAAGAAATTCTGGACGTTACCTATGCCGGTACGGAAATGGAAATCGGTTTTAACGTCAGCTATGTACTGGATGTGCTGAACGCACTGAAGTGTGAGAACGTACGTATTCTCCTGACGGATTCCGTTTCGAGCGTGCAGATTGAGGATGCGGCTTCGCAATCCGCAGCCTACGTCGTCATGCCCATGCGATTGTAGAATCTGCAAAGGGGCTGGTTTACTTGCCATTTCGCCTTCCGGCAGTGCTCGAAATGCTCACGTACTTCGTGTACGCTCCGCTTTCTGCGCGCTGGCGGTAGACGAACTGGCTGCGACACCTACGCCCCTTGAATGATGACGAGCTGATATGTCGCTATCCCGACTTCTAATCAAAGACTTCCGCAATATTGAAAATGCGGATCTCGCCTTATCCCCCGGCTTTAACTTCCTGGTTGGCGCCAACGGCAGCGGCAAAACCAGCGTGCTTGAAGCTATCTATACGCTCGGCCACGGTCGGGCGTTTCGTAGCTTGCAGATTGGCCGCGTGATTCGTCACGAGCAGGAGTCATTTGTTCTGCACGGTCGCCTGCAGGGCGAAGAGCGAGAAGTCGCCATCGGCCTGACGAAAGATAAGCAGGGCGACAGCAAGGTTCGTATCGACGGCACTGACGGCCATAAAGTGGCGGAGCTGGCGCTTCTGATGCCGATGCAGCTGATTACGCCAGAGGGGTTTACTTTACTCAACGGCGGCCCCAAATACAGAAGAGCGTTCCTTGATTGGGGATGCTTCCACAACGAAGCCGGATTCTTTACCGCCTGGAGCAACCTGAAGCGCCTGGTGAAGCAGCGCAACGCCGCGCTGCGTCAGGTGAGTCGCTATGCCCAGCTGCGGCCATGGGATCTTGAGCTGATCCCGCTGGCGGAGCAAATCAGCCGCTGGCGCGCCGAATATAGCGCCGCTATTGTCGAAGATATGGCGGATACCTGTCGGCAGTTTTTACCTGAGTTCGCCCTCACCTTTTCTTTCCAGCGCGGCTGGGAGAAAGAAACGGATTATGCTGAGGTGCTGGAACGAAATTTCGAACGCGATCGCATGTTAACCTATACCGCGCACGGTCCGCACAAAGCGGATTTCCGCATTCGTGCCGACGGCGCGCCGGTAGAGGATACATTGTCGCGCGGGCAGCTTAAGCTGCTGATGTGCGCCCTGCGGCTGGCGCAAGGTGAGTTTTTGACCCGCGAGAGCGGGCGACGCTGCCTGTACCTGATAGATGATTTTGCCTCGGAACTCGACGACGCGCGGCGCGGGCTGCTGGCCAGCCGTTTAAAAGCCACGCAGTCGCAGGTTTTCGTCAGCGCCATTAGCGCTGAACACGTTATAGACATGTCGGACGAAAATTCGAAGATGTTTACCGTGGAAAAGGGTAAAATAGCGGATTAACCTAAGATTAAATGAGCGAGAAACGTTGATGTCGAATTCTTATGACTCCTCCAGTATCAAAGTCCTGAAAGGGCTGGATGCGGTGCGTAAGCGCCCGGGTATGTATATCGGCGACACGGATGACGGCACCGGTCTGCACCACATGGTATTCGAGGTTGTGGATAACGCTATCGACGAAGCGCTCGCAGGTTACTGTAAAGACATCGTTGTTACGATCCACAGCGATAACTCCGTCTCCGTACAGGATGACGGCCGCGGTATTCCAACCGGTATTCACCCGGAAGAGGGCGTGTCGGCGGCGGAAGTGATCATGACCGTTCTGCACGCAGGCGGTAAATTCGATGATAACTCCTATAAAGTTTCCGGCGGTCTGCACGGCGTAGGCGTTTCCGTTGTTAACGCCCTGTCGCAGAAGCTGGAGCTGGTTATTCAGCGCGATAACAAAATTCACCGTCAGGTTTATGCCCACGGCGTGCCGCAGGCTCCGCTGGCGGTTACCGGCGAAACCGAAAAAACCGGTACCATGGTGCGCTTCTGGCCGAGCTACGAAACCTTTACCAACGTTGTCGAATTCGAATACGAGATTCTGGCAAAACGCCTGCGCGAGCTGTCGTTCCTGAACTCCGGAGTGTCGATTCGCCTGCGCGACAAGCGCGACGGCAAAGAAGATCATTTCCACTACGAAGGCGGTATCAAAGCCTTTGTGGAATATCTGAACAAAAACAAAACGCCGATCCACCCGAATATTTTCTATTTCTCCACTGAAAAAGACGGTATCGGCGTTGAAGTTGCGCTGCAGTGGAACGACGGGTTCCAGGAGAATATCTACTGCTTTACCAACAATATCCCGCAGCGCGACGGCGGTACTCACCTGGCGGGCTTCCGTGCGGCGATGACGCGTACCCTGAACGCCTATATGGATAAAGAAGGCTACAGCAAAAAAGCGAAAGTCAGCGCTACCGGCGACGACGCCCGTGAAGGCCTGATTGCCGTGGTTTCCGTGAAGGTGCCGGATCCGAAATTCTCCTCGCAGACCAAAGACAAGCTGGTCTCCTCTGAGGTGAAATCGGCGGTCGAACAGCAGATGAACGAACTGCTGAACGAGTACCTGCTGGAAAACCCGTCTGACGCAAAAATCGTTGTGGGCAAAATCATCGATGCCGCCCGTGCGCGTGAAGCCGCGCGCCGCGCGCGTGAAATGACCCGCCGTAAAGGCGCGCTGGATCTGGCTGGCCTGCCGGGCAAACTGGCGGATTGCCAGGAACGCGACCCGGCACACTCTGAACTGTACTTAGTGGAAGGGGACTCTGCGGGCGGCTCTGCTAAGCAGGGGCGTAACCGTAAGAACCAGGCGATTCTGCCGCTGAAGGGGAAAATCCTCAACGTTGAGAAAGCGCGCTTTGACAAAATGCTCGCTTCGCAGGAAGTGGCGACGCTGATTACCGCGCTGGGCTGCGGCATTGGTCGCGACGAGTACAACCCGGACAAACTGCGCTACCACAGCATCATCATCATGACCGATGCGGACGTCGACGGCTCGCACATTCGTACGCTGCTGTTGACCTTCTTCTACCGTCAGATGCCGGAAATCGTTGAGCGCGGCCACGTCTATATTGCCCAGCCGCCGCTGTACAAAGTGAAGAAAGGCAAGCAAGAACAGTATATTAAAGACGATGAGGCGATGGATCAGTACCAAATCTCCATCGCGCTGGATGGCGCAACGCTGCACACCAACGCCAACGCGCCGGCCCTGGCCGGAGAGCCGCTGGAGAGACTGGTTGCCGAGTATAACGCCACGCAGAAAATGATTACGCGTATGGAACGTCGTTATCCTAAAGCGCTGCTCAAAGAGCTTATCTATCAGCCGACGCTCGCAGAGGCCGACCTGGCGAATGAGCAGACCGTGACGCGCTGGATCAACGCCCTGGTGAGCGAGCTGAATGAGAAAGAGCAGCACGGCAGCCAGTGGAAATTTGATGTCCGCGAGAACGCCGAGCTGCAGCAGTTTGAGCCGATCGTTCGCGTGCGTACCCACGGCGTGGATACCGATTATCCGCTGGATCATGAGTTTGTCACCGGGCCGGAATACCACCGTATCTGCGCGCTGGGCGAAACGCTGCGCGGTCTGATTGAAGAGGATGCCTTTATTGAGCGCGGCGAACGCCGTCAGCCGGTTGCCAGCTTTGAACAGGCGCTGGACTGGCTGGTGAAAGAGTCGCGCCGCGGCCTCTCTATCCAGCGCTATAAAGGTCTTGGCGAGATGAACCCGGATCAGCTGTGGGAAACCACTATGGACCCGGATAGCCGCCGCATGCTGCGCGTGACCGTGAAGGATGCGATTGCCGCTGACCAGCTGTTCACCACCCTCATGGGTGACGCCGTTGAACCGCGTCGCGCCTTTATCGAAGAGAACGCCCTCAAAGCGGCGAACATCGATATTTAATCGTCGTCTACAGCCCTACTCAGGCCGCGCGTTTAGCGCGGCTTTTTTGTGGGCGCAGGCATATCCAGCGACATCACGGACGGTAAACGGCTGGCGAGCATATCGACGGCAATTCTCACCCTCAGCGGTAGATGCGGCGTCTGTTGCCAGACCGCATGAACGTCGAAGCGCACATCCGGCGCTTGCTTTAAAAGCGGGACGAGTTTTCCCTGATGAATTTCTTTGCTGGCCATCCAGCAGGGCAGCCATGCAATGCCGTGGCCGGCCAGCGCAGCGTCGCAGATTGCCTGCAAATCATCCATATTGAGCGATGAACGGGGAGTAAAGGTGTGCGAGACTCCTTCTTTATCCATCAGCTGCCAGGATAGCACTCTGCCTGCTTGCAGATAGTTAATGGCCGTATGGTGGGGTAAATCATCAACGCTTTGTGGCAGCCCCTTCTTCAGCAGGTAATCCGGCGCGGCGCACAGCACCATGCGGTGTTCTCCCAGCTTTCTGGCGACCAGAACGCTGCTGTCCTGAAGGGGGCCGTTACGCACCGCCATATCAAACCCTTCCTCGACGAGATCCACCACGCGATCGCTGAATGACATCTCCAGCTCGAGACCTGGGTGTTCCTGCGCAAGCTCGATCAGCAGTGGGGCCACGCACTGGCGACCAAACAGCACCGGCATGGCCACACGCAGGCGGCCACTAACCTGCTGTTTCCCTGTTTCCAGCAGCGACTCTGCTCCACGAATTTCCTCCAGCGCGCGCTGACAACGTTCATAAAAAAGGGCGCCGTTGTCGGTCAGGCTTTGGCTGCGGGTCGTACGTTGAAACAGACGTACCCCCAACCGCTCTTCAAGCCGAGCGATACTCTTTCCTACCGCCGAGCGCGACAAATGCAAACGAATTGCGGCCTGAGAAAAACTTCCCGCCTCAACGGCGGCCACAAAAACCGGAATATCCTTCAGCGTATCGGTCATGGATTGTATCTTTTCAGTCACCAATAGAGGGAAAACTTATCGCCACTGGTTACCCATGGTCAACGGTAAACTGTCACTTCAAGCTTATTTGATGGCAGGAGTGAAAAATGACGCAGACAATGCAACGCTGGTCTATGGACGCCCTCGGGCGTGAGAACCTCAATCTTATTCAGGCGCCTGTTCCGCAGCCGGGCCCGGGTGAAGCCCGCGTGCGGGTGAATGCCGTTGCGCTCAACTATCGCGATAAGATGGTCATTGAAGGCACCATGCCTATTGCGCTTTCCTTCCCGTTTACGCCGGCGTCTGATATGGCGGGCGTGGTGGAGAGCACGGGTGAGGGCGTCACGCGTTTCAAACCCGGCGCTCGGGTGATCTCCACCTTTTTCCCGGAGTGGATCGACGGTAGACCAGCGTCAGATGCCCGCACTTTGCCTTATAAAACCACCGGCGGGTACTTCCAGGGCATGCTGGCTGAGTACGTGGTTGTGAATGAAAACTGGCTGGTGGCTGCACCGGAAACCCTTGATGATGCAGAGGCCAGCACGCTCCCTTGTGCAGGGCTTACCGCATGGTTCGCGCTGGTGGAACGCGGTCATTTACACGCCGGGCAATCGGTGCTGGTACAGGGGACGGGCGGTGTGGCGATATTCGCTTTGCAAATTGCAAAAGCACAGGGGGCAAAGGTTTTTGTCATATCAGGAAGTGATGAAAAACTGGCGCGGGCTAAACAACTTGGCGCCGATCATGGGATAAACCGGCTCAAAAGTGATTGGACGGAAGGAATTTACGAACTGACCGCCGATCGCGGCATCGATCATATTATTGAAACCGTTGGCGGGGAGAATCTGCGACATTCCCTGCGCGCCGTTGCGGTTCATGGTCGCATATCGGTCATTGGCGTGCTGGCCGGGAGTGAAATCTCGCTACCGGCTGGCGAACTGTTGCTGAAATCCCCGGTGATTCAGGGTATTGGTGTCGGGCACCGTCGTGCGCTGGAAGATTTCGTCCGCGCCGTTGACGTGACCGGGTTAAAACCGGTGATTGAACACCGTTACCGTTTTAACCAGCTTGAACAGGCGCTTGAACATCTCGATCGCGGGGCGTTTGGTAAAATCGTTCTGACCCGCGAGTAAGATCCCGGTCCCCGGGTTCTGCCTAAAAGAGGGTGTTCCGCTGCGTAATGTAGCTCTGTTTTTGTAGGCTTAATCGCGTTAGCATGAGTAAGGACTCATCTTACCCGGGGATTTCATGGCTATTAAACTAATCGCAATCGATATGGACGGCACGCTGCTGCTGCCTGACCATACCATCTCTCCTGCGGTGAAAACCGCGATTGCCGCAGCCCGCGAACGCGGCGTCAACGTGGTGTTAACCACCGGACGACCTTACGCAGGTGTGCACAGCTACCTGAAAGAACTGCATATGGAGCAGCCGGGAGATTACTGCATCACCTACAACGGCGCTTTAGTACAGAAGGCAAGCGACGGCAGTACCGTTGCGCAAACCGCGCTGGGCTACGACGACTATCGCTATCTGGAACAGCTGGCCCGTGATGTCGGCTCCCACTTCCACGCGCTGGATCGTAATACCCTGTATACCGCTAACCGCGATGTAAGCTATTACACGGTGCATGAATCCTACGTGGCGACAATCCCGCTGGTCTTCTGCGAAGCCGAAAATATGGATCCCAACATCCAGCTGTTGAAAGTGATGATGATCGATGAACCGGCCATTCTGGACCAGGCTATCGCCCGCATCCCGGCTGAAGTGAAAGAGAAATACACCGTGCTGAAAAGCGCGCCCTACTTCCTGGAGATCCTTGATAAACGCGTCACTAAAGGCACCGGCGTGAAATCGCTGGCCGATACGCTGGGTATCAAGCCGGAAGAGGTGATGGCGATTGGCGATCAGGAAAATGACATTGCAATGATCGAATATGCAGGCGTCGGCGTGGCGATGGACAACGCGATCCCTGCCGTCAAAGAAGCGGCAAACTTTATCACCAAATCCAATCTGGAAGACGGTGTGGCATATGCTATTGAAAAATATGTCTTAAACTAAAAATCGTTTTCTGAAAAACCCGCGTTTATCGCGGGTTTTTTTATACCCTGAGTTTACCCCGCCAGAAAATCTTCATGCCTGATTGTCGTTTTTGTGATCTAAATTGTAGTACAACATGTTTGTGTTGTACTACATTGTGCCCATGGCGATGACGAGTGGTATCACGTTAGTACTACAAAGTTGCGGTCAAATACGCCTATCGCGGTAAAGTAGAGAGGTACATCCAGAGCACAAGGACTCTCCATGACTCTCAATAAAACCGATCGCATCGTCATCACGCTGGGCAAGCAGATTGTCAGCGGTAAATACGTTCCCGGCTCTGCGCTGCCCGCGGAAGCCGAGCTGTGTGAGGAGTTTGCTACCTCGCGCAATATCATTCGCGAAGTGTTCAGGTCATTGATGGCCAGGCGACTGATTGAAATGAAGCGCTATCGCGGCGCATTCGTTGCCTCGCGCAACCAGTGGAATTATCTCGACACCGACGTTTTACAGTGGGTGCTGGAGAGCGATTACGACCCGCGGCTGATTAGCGCGATGAGCGAGGTACGTAACCTGGTTGAACCGGCGATAGCCCGCTGGGCGGCAGAGCGCGCAACATCGAGCGACCTGGCGCAAATAGAAGAAGCGCTCAACGACATGATCGCCAACAACCAGGACAGGGAAGCGTTTAACGAAGCGGATATTCGCTACCACGAGGCGGTGCTGCAGTCGGTACATAACCCGGTACTGCAACAGCTCAACGTGGCGATCAGCTCGCTACAGCGGGCGGTATTTGAAAGGACCTGGATGGGCGATGAGGCCAACATGCCGAAAACGCTCCAGGAACATAAGGCGCTGTTTGACGCCATCCGGCATCAGGACAGCGAAGCGGCGGAGCAGGCGGCGCTCACCATGATCGCCAGCTCGACACGAAGGTTAAAGGAAATCACATGACATCTCGCTACATCGCAATTGACTGGGGATCGACAAACCTGCGCGCCTGGCTTTATCAGGGCGAGCAGTGTCTGGAGAGCAGGCAATCGGAAGCAGGCGTCACGCGCCTGAACGGACACTCCCCCGCAGCGGTGTTTAGCGAAATAACCGCGGGCTGGCGCGACAGCGCTACCCCGGTAGTGATGGCGGGAATGGTCGGCAGTAATGTCGGCTGGAAGGCGGCGCCCTACCTGCCGGTTCCCGTCCATTTTTCCGCCATTGGCGAACAATTAACCGCTGTTAGCGACCAGGTCTGGATTATTCCCGGACTCAGCGTCTCTCGCGACGATAACCATAATGTGATGCGCGGCGAAGAGACTCAGCTCCTCGGCGCGCGGGCAATAGCTCCTTCCTCCGTCTACGTTATGCCCGGCACCCACTGCAAATGGGTGCAGGCTGACCGCCAACAAATTAGCGACTTTCGCACGGTGATGACCGGCGAACTCCACCACCTGCTGCTGCGCCACTCGCTGGTCGGCGCCGGGATACCGGAGCAGGTCTCAGCTCCTGACGCGTTTAACGCCGGGCTTGAGCGCGGCCTGCATTCGCCAGACATCCTGCCGCAGCTTTTTGAGGTACGCGCTGCGCACGTGCTGGGCTCACTGCCGCGCGAACAGGTGAGCGAATTTCTCTCCGGCCTGCTGATTGGCGCGGAAGTCGCCACCATGAGCGCCCATTTCCACGATCGCCAGGTCACCCTCGTTGCCGGAGAGGCGCTGGCAGACCGCTATCAGCAGGCGCTTGGCGCTATCGGCCGTCAGACGACCGTGGTGTCAGGCGACACCGCATTTCAGACCGGAATAAGGAGCATCGCCCATGCAGTGGCAAACTAAACTACCGCTTATCGCTATTCTGCGCGGCATTACGCCGGAAGAGGCGCTGGAACATGTCGGCGCCGTCATTGATGTTGGCTTCGACGCCGTTGAAATCCCGCTCAATTCTCCGCAGTGGGAAAAAAGCATTTCCGCCGTTGTTGAGGCTTATGGCGACAGAGCGCTGATAGGCGCGGGCACCGTACTTAAGCCTGAACGTGTGGACAGGCTTGCCGAAATGGGCTGCAGGCTTATCGTTACGCCCAATATTCAGCCAGAGGTGATTCGCCGCGCGGTGAGCTTCGGCATGACCGTTTGTCCCGGATGCGCGACGGCGACGGAAGCTTTTACCGCGCTGGATGCTGGCGCACAGGCTTTAAAAGTATTCCCTTCCTCGGCTTTTGGCCCTGACTACATCAAAGCGCTAAAAGCCGTTTTGCCGCCGGAGGTGCCCGTTTTCGCCGTGGGCGGCGTGACGCCGGAGAACCTGGCGCAGTGGCTAAAAGCCGGTTGTACCGGTGCCGGGCTGGGCAGCGATCTCTATCGCGCCGGGCAATCCGTAGAGCGTACCGCACGGCAGGCGGCAGCATTTGTTAAAGCGTATCGAGAGGCAGTGCAATGAAAATAACCAAACTCACCACGTATCGTTTACCCCCGCGCTGGATGTTTTTAAAAATTGAAACCGACGAAGGCGTGATTGGCTGGGGCGAGCCCGTGATTGAAGGGCGCGCGCGCACCGTGGAGGCAGCGGTGCATGAGCTCGGCGATTATCTGATAGGCCAGGATCCGGCGCGGATTAACGACCTGTGGCAGGTGATGTACCGCGCGGGCTTTTATCGCGGCGGCCCGATTTTAATGAGCGCCATTGCCGGTATCGACCAGGCCCTGTGGGATATTAAAGGCAAAGTGCTGAATGCCCCGGTCTGGCAGCTGATGGGGGGCCTGGTACGTGACAAAATCAAAGCCTACAGCTGGGTTGGCGGCGATCGGCCGGCAGAAGTGATTGACGGTATCAAAAAGCTGCGCGGAATTGGTTTTGATACCTTTAAATTAAATGGCTGCGAGGAGCTGGGGCTGATCGATAATTCTCGGGCGGTGGACGCTGCGGTGAATACCGTGGCGCAAATTCGCGAAGCGTTCGGCAATGAAATTGAATTTGGTCTCGATTTCCACGGTCGCGTGAGCGCGCCGATGGCGAAGGTACTTATCAAAGAGCTGGAGCAATATCGCCCGCTATTTATTGAAGAGCCGGTTCTTGCCGAGCAGGCAGAATACTATCCGCGGCTGGCGGCGCAAACCTCGATTCCTATTGCGGCGGGCGAACGCATGTTCTCGCGCTTCGAGTTTAAACGCGTGCTGGAAGCCGGTGGGCTGGCTATTCTGCAACCCGACCTGTCGCACGCCGGCGGTATTACCGAGTGCTATAAAATCGCTGGAATGGCTGAGGCCTATGACGTGGCGTTGGCGCCGCACTGCCCGCTGGGACCCATTGCGCTTGCCGCCTGTTTACATGTCGATTTTGTCTCCTATAACGCCGTCTTCCAGGAGCAAAGTATGGGCATTCACTATAACAAGGGGGCGGAATTACTCGACTTTGTAAAAAATAAAGAAGACTTCAATATGGAAGGCGGCTTCTTTAAACCATTAATGAAGCCAGGGCTTGGCGTAGAGATCGATGAAGCGCGGGTAATTGAATTAAGTCAAAATGCGCCGGACTGGCGTAATCCGTTGTGGCGGCATGAGGATGGTAGCGTCGCGGAATGGTAAATGCTCTTCATATTTCACGCCACAGGTGCGTTGGCTGCGATTGCGCACCCCGGTCACTTACTAATGTAAGCTCCCGGGGATTTGCAATCTTGCCGCCTTCCTGCAACGTGAACTATTTAGAGCATTCGTAAGCAAAAATATAAATTTTAAACACACCCTCTGTAAATTACCGGGCATGGTGAGCGGCTTCGCTATGCCCAAAATCTGGAGACAGATTGCGATGGATATTTCAGTTACAGCTGCAAAACCCGGGCGTCGTCGTTATTTGACGCTGATTATGATCTTTATTACCGTGGTGATTTGTTATGTTGATCGCGCCAACCTTGCCGTGGCATCGGCGCATATTCAGGAAGAGTTTGGTATTACCAAAGCGGAAATGGGATATGTATTTTCCGCCTTCGCGTGGCTGTATACGCTTTGCCAGATCCCCGGCGGTTGGTTCCTTGACCGCGTGGGATCGCGACTAACCTACTTTATCGCTATTTTTGGCTGGTCAGTGGCGACGCTACTGCAGGGATTTGCCACGGGACTGATGTCGTTGATTGGTCTGCGCGCGATTACCGGGATCTTTGAAGCCCCGGCTTTTCCCACTAATAATCGCATGGTGACCAGCTGGTTTCCGGAGCACGAGCGCGCATCAGCCGTCGGTTTTTACACTTCAGGACAGTTTGTCGGGCTGGCATTCCTGACCCCGCTATTAATCTGGATTCAGGAAATGCTGAGCTGGCACTGGGTATTTATCGTTACCGGCGCTATCGGGATAATATGGTCTTTAATTTGGTTTAAGGTTTATCAGCCGCCGCGTCTGACAAAAAGTATCAGCAAAGCCGAACTGGATTATATTCGCGACGGCGGTGGCCTGGTAGACGGCGATGCGCCTGTTAAAAAAGAGGCGCGGCAGCCGCTGACCAAAGCCGACTGGAAGCTGGTATTCCATCGCAAACTAATCGGCGTTTACCTCGGGCAGTTTGCCGTAACCTCCACGCTGTGGTTCTTCCTGACCTGGTTCCCTAACTATCTGACCCAGGAAAAGGGGATTACGGCGCTGAAAGCGGGCTTTATGACAACGGTGCCGTTCCTTGCCGCCTTTGTTGGCGTGCTGCTCTCCGGCTGGCTGGCGGACAGGCTGGTCCGAAAAGGCTTCTCGTTAGGCGCCGCGCGTAAAACGCCAATTATCTGCGGGCTGCTGATCTCGACCTGCATCATGGGGGCGAACTACACCAACGATCCGGTGTGGATTATGATCCTGATGGCGCTGGCCTTCTTCGGCAACGGCTTCGCTTCCATTACCTGGTCGCTGGTATCGTCGCTTGCGCCGATGCGGCTTATCGGGCTGACCGGCGGTATGTTTAATTTCGTCGGCGGGCTGGGCGGTATCACCGTTCCGCTGGTGGTGGGTTATCTGGCCCAGGACTATGGTTTTGCGCCTGCGCTGGTTTATATTTCCGTTATTGCGCTGATTGGCGCGCTTTCTTACATCCTGCTGGTGGGGGATGTCAAACGCGTAGGCTAATTCTTTCCGATACGATACCCTGATGCGAAAGTCTCGTATCAGGGTATCTTTATGAAACAAGTCACCTTTGCTCCCCGTCATCATCAGCTTACTAACACTCGCACCTGGACGGCAGACAGCCGCTGGCTGGTCTTTGACGTTCGCCCTTCTGGCGCTTCCTTTACCGGCGAAACCATCGAGCGGGTGAATGTCGATACGGGAGACGTTGAGATCCTCTACCGTGCCGGGCAAGGCGCATACGTTGGCGTGGTGACCGTTCATCCATCGGTAGATAAATATGTCTTCATCCACGGCCCGGAAAACCCTGACGAGGGCTGGCATTACGATTTCCACCATCGACGCGGCGTGGTGACGTACCAGGGAGAAACCCACAACCTGGATGCGATGAATATTACCGCTCCCTATACTCCCGGCGCGCTGCGCGGCGGCAGTCATGTGCATGTTTTCAGTCCGAACGGTGAATTTGTCAGCTTTACCTATAACGACCACGTGCTGCATGAACGCGATCCGGCGCTGGATTTGCGCAACGTTGGCGTGGCGGTTCCCTATGGCCCGGTAGTACCGCGTGGCGATCATCCACGTGAATACGGCGGCAGCCACTGGAGCGTGCTGGTCAGCCGTACAACGCCAACCCCGGCGCCGGGCAGCGACGAGATTAATCGCGCCTATGAAGAGGGATGGGTGGGCAACGGGGCGCTGGCGTTTATTGGCGATACGCTGGCGATAAATGGCGACAAAGTGCCGGAGCTGTTTATTGTCGAACTGCCGGAGAGCGAACGGGGCTGGAAGCAAGCGGGTGATGCGCCGCTGGCAGGAACGCAAACCACGATGCCGGCGCCTCCTGCCGGCGTTGTTCAGCGTCGCTTAACGTTTACCCACCAACGCCGTTATCCAGGGCTGGTGACTACGCCCCGTCATTGGGTACGCGCCAATCCGTCGGCGACGGACATCGCTTTTCTGATGCGCGATGAGGCTGGCGTGGTGCAAATGTGGCTCATTTCGACGCGGGGGGACGGGCTGCGGCAGTTGACCCACAACCGCTCCGATATCCAGTCGGCGTTTAACTGGCATCCCTCAGGAAAATGGCTGGGCTTTGTGCTGGAAAACCGCATCGCGATCTGTGACGCGCAGAACGGGGAAATCGACTTTTTGACCGATGAGCATGCCCATCCGCCATCGGCCGATGCGATCGTCTTTTCGCCAGACGGCAAACAGCTTGCCTGGATGGAGGAGGTGGACGGTTACCGCCAGCTCTGGGTAACCGAAACGGCGCGCTAAATCAGGGGGTTGGCATCCGCGCTGGCGGGATCACGGAATTGGTCGCCAGCGTCTCTTCCTCGCTCTTTTCCACGCGCGATTTCACCGAACTGTCGGTACGGAACATATCCCACGGCAGCAGCAGCGTGTCCATGACCGCCGTGAGCGGCATATCCAACGCCACCAGCGATTTCGTGCCCCAGTTTGCGTCGCTATCCCCGAGCATCTGCGCGCTGGCGCGCGTTCCAGGATAGGTTCCTTCCTTGCCGCCAGTATGTGACATCACGCTGGAGCAACCGCCCAAACTTATTATCCCGCCGAACAGGACCAGCTTTAAAAGACCGTTTTTCATCATTCTTCCGTCATCGTTACGGGCGTTGATAGAACCTTCGAAGTACAACCTCATTCAGAATGCGGCCAGCGGGGAAGCAGTCTGAAGAATGGCGTACCTATCGGTTATATCGGGCCATTCCATGGATGCATAGTGCCATTGCGCCGCACTGTGGCAGGCGTCGCACTTTGCCTTTTGTGCTGTCACTCCAGTCTAAGCAATAGACTGCAAACTGCAAAAAATTTTGCCTTTTTCCCCTTGAAAAGACCATGGATATACCCATTTTAGGAATGTGTCTCCCTGAGAATACGCCGAATGGGTATTCCGGGTAATAACGGCCTGTCCATGATGGAAGGTCAGATAATTCTCGCTGATTTCAGGAGCTATGTATTATGCGTAATTTCGATCTCTCCCCGCTGTATCGTTCTGCTATTGGTTTCGACCGCCTTTTCAATCTGTTAGAAAATAATCAAAGCCAGAGCAATGGCGGCTACCCTCCGTACAACGTTGAGTTAGTAGACGAGAACAACTACCGCATCGCGATTGCCGTTGCCGGTTTTGCCGAGAGCGAACTGGAAATTACCGCCCAGGATAATCTGCTTATTGTAAAAGGCGCCCATGCCGGCGAGCAGAAAGAGCGTACCTACCTGTATCAGGGCATCGCTGAGCGCAACTTTGAGCGTAAATTCCAGCTCGCAGAAAATATTCATATTCGCGGCGCTAACCTGGTAAACGGTCTGCTGTATATCGACCTTGAGCGCGTTATTCCTGAAGCGAATAAACCGCGCCGTATCGAAATCAACTAATTTGATGGGCCGCGAAGGCGGCCCGGTATTGCTGAAAACAGTGCCCGCCGTCAGGGGGCAAAGGCGAATCCGCAGGATTTGCAAACATCCACTCGCTTCTTAGAAGGAGAAAGACTATGCGTAACTACGATTTATCCCCGCTTCTGCGTCAATGGATCGGTTTTGACAAACTGGCCAACGCGCTGCAAACCGCCGGTGAAAGCCAGAGCTTCCCGCCTTATAACATTGAAAAAAGTGACGATAACCACTATCGCATTACCCTTGCGCTGGCCGGTTTCCGTCAGGAAGATTTGGATATCCAGCTTGAAGGCACGCGCCTGACGGTAAAAGGCGCGCCGCAGCAGCCGGAAAAAGAGACCAAATGGCTGCACCAGGGGCTGGTTAACCAGGCATTTAGCCTGAGCTTCACGCTCGCCGAAAATATGGAAGTCTCCGGGGCAACCTTTACCAACGGCCTGCTGCATATCGATTTGACCCGCAACGAGCCGGAACAGATCGCCCCGCAGCGCATCGCCATCAGCGAGCGCCCTGCGTTACAGAGCTAATTAAGCGAATCACTTATAAGGCCCCGATTTTCGGGGCTTTTTTGTGCGTGATACACATTACTTTGTCCTTTCTTGTTGTGTTCAACAAAATGGTCGTTGGCTGATCCCGTGATTATTGTGCGCCAGGCGGCATACAGCCTGGTGACTACCGGTCATAATCCTCATTGTGCGTAATGTTATACACAGGGAAGAGACGATGAGTGATATAGCATTGACCGTTAGCGTATTGGCGCTGGTGGCGGTAGTCGGATTGTGGATCGGCAATGTAAAAGTGCGCGGTGTCGGCTTCGGTATCGGAGGCGTGCTGTTTGGCGGTATTATCGTCGGCCACTTTGTAGACCAGGCGGGCATTACGCTCAGTAGCCCCATGCTGCACTTTATTCAGGAATTCGGCCTGATCCTCTTCGTGTACACCATCGGGATCCAGGTGGGGCCGGGCTTCTTCGCTTCGCTGCGCGTCTCTGGCCTGCGGCTTAACCTGTTCGCCATTCTGATTGTGATTCTCGGCGGTCTGGTTACCGCGGTCCTGCATAAACTGTTCGATATTCCTCTCCCCGTGGTGCTCGGGATCTTTTCCGGTGCGGTAACCAACACGCCTGCGCTGGGGGCCGGGCAGCAGATCCTGCGCGACCTTGGCGTGCCGCTTGATACCGTCGACCAGATGGGTATGAGCTACGCCATGGCCTATCCTTTCGGCATTTGCGGCATTTTGCTGACCATGTGGCTGGTCCGGCTGTTTTTCCGCATCAACGTTGAGAAAGAGGCTCAGCAGTTTGATGAAAACAGCGGCAATGGCCATGCGCATCTCCAGACCATCAACGTGCGGGTTGAAAACCCCAACCTGAACAATATGGCGATTCAGGATGTGCCGATGCTTAACAGCGACAAGCTGATCTGCTCGCGTCTCAAGCGCGAGGAGATGCTGATGGTGCCCGCGCCGAATACCCTGATTCAGCTTGGGGACCTGCTGCACCTGGTCGGGCGACCGGAGGATTTGCACAACGCTCAGCTGGTGATTGGCAAGGAAGTTTCCACTTCGCTCTCCACTCGCGGTACCGATCTGAAAGTCGAGCGCGTGGTGGTGACCAACGAAAAAGTATTGGGTAAACGCATTCGCGATCTGCACTTTAAGCAGCGCTATGATGTGGTGATCTCGCGGCTCAATCGCGCCGGGGTTGAACTGGTCGCCAGCAGCCATGCCAGCCTGCAGTTCGGCGATATTCTTAACCTCGTCGGCCGCCCGGAGGCGATTGATGCGGTAGCCGCCGAGCTGGGCAACGCCCAGCAAAAACTGCAGCAGGTGCAGATGCTGCCGGTATTTATCGGCATCGGCCTGGGCGTGCTGCTGGGCTCCATTCCGCTGTTTATTCCGGGATTCCCGGCGGCGCTGAAGCTGGGTCTGGCAGGCGGGCCGCTGATTATGGCCCTGATCCTCGGACGTATCGGCAGCATCGGTAAGCTGTACTGGTTTATGCCGCCCAGCGCCAACCTTGCGCTGCGCGAACTGGGCATCGTGCTGTTCCTCGCGGTGGTTGGCCTGAAATCCGGCGGCGATTTTGTCGCAACGCTGATTGAAGGCGACGGGATGAGCTGGATTGTCTACGGCATCTTTATCACCGCGATACCGCTGCTGACGGTGGGTATTCTGGCGCGCATCCTGGCGAAGATGAACTACCTGACCCTGTGCGGGATGCTGGCCGGCTCAATGACCGACCCTCCGGCGCTGGCGTTTGCCAATAACCTGCATGCCACCAGCGGCGCGGCGGCGCTCTCCTACGCGACCGTTTATCCGCTGGTTATGTTCTTACGGATTATTACCCCGCAGCTACTGGCGGTGCTGTTCTGGGGGATAGGGTAACGGGTGCTCCGTCTGGACGCGCCGCAGATGGTAGTCCACCTGATATTCGCTGGCGTTACGGAACATCACCGAGTAGTTAAGAAATTCGCCGCTGTCGCTGTAGGAAAGGGAGGTTATACGCAGCAGCGGCGTCTGTTCCGGCACGTTCATCGACTGCGCCAGCTGCCTGTCCGCCAGCACCGGCGACAGCGTTTCATAGTTACCGCTAATGGTTATTCCGCACTCCTTCTCAATGTAATCGAACTTCGATCCCTCCAGGTGCACCAGCGACAGATTGCGAAACAACTTTACCGGCATATAGCTATCCTCCAGCATTAGCGGCTTGCCATCGACATAGCGTACCCGGCGCGAGAAGTAGATCCGTTCATCAATTTGTATCCGCAGCAGGCTGGCGATAGCCGGGGGCGCGGGCATCACCTCAAAAACCAATACCCGGCTGACCACCTCTTTACCCTGCTTGCGCAGCACTTCCGCCAGGCCGGTCAGATTGCTGGTTTCATGATGCAGGTCTTTGCGGGCGACATAGGTGCCGGAGCCGTGCCGACGCACCACCAGTCCCCAGCTGACCAGCAGATCGATGGCTTTGCGGATGGTCATGCGCGCAACGCCGAACTCTTCCGCCAGCTTTTTTTCGCTCGGTAGCGGGCTGCCAATATCGAAATCGGAAGAATTAAGCCGTAAACGTAATCTGTCGGCGATAGATTTGTAGATCACCAGTAGACCTCTATTAACGTTGTCACCATTCATGTCAGATAAAAAATTATCTATAAAAAACAAATTAATACTTAGAAAAAGAAAATATTAATCAGGCTAATGTAAACGCCATAATTCATCATGTCTAATTTTTTACGAGAAAGTAGACAACATTGATGTAATTAAAACCATGAAAGCGATCACGAATCGCAACGGCGCCGCATGTTGCCGCTCGGGCAAATTTCTATTCTCGTTTCAGGCCAGTACAAATAATTACCCTGAATCATTCACCGCGGTACGTGAAGCATGCCGGGTATGGATAAGGCCACTCACCCTATGAGTTGTTATATGAGGATTTTCAAATGCTCAGTCAAATACAACGCTTTGGCGGCGCCATGTTTACCCCGGTTTTACTCTTTCCTTTCGCCGGGATCGTGGTGGGTATCGCCATTATGTTGCGTAACCCGATGTTCGTCGGCGAAGCGCTCACAGCACCCGATAGTTTATTTGCTCAGATCGTTTACATTATTGAAGAGGGCGGCTGGACCGTCTTTCGTAATATGCCGCTGATTTTTGCCGTCGGTTTGCCGATCGGCCTGGCGAAACAAGCTCAGGGCCGGGCTTGTCTGGCGGTACTGGTCAGCTTCATGACCTGGAACTATTTCATCAACGCCATGGGGATGACCTGGGGCCACTTCTTCGGCGTCGACTTCTCCGTTGAACCAACGGCAGGCAGCGGCCTGACGATGATGGCCGGGATAAAAACGCTCGATACCAGCATTATTGGCGCGATCGTTATCTCCGGGCTGGTGACCGCCCTGCATAACCGCTACTTCGATAAACCGCTGCCGGTGTTTCTGGGGATTTTCCAGGGCTCCTCGTTTGTGGTGATTGTCGCCTTCCTGGCGATGATTCCCTGCGCCTGGCTGACGCTGTTGGGATGGCCAAAAGTGCAGATGGGTATCGAATCCCTGCAGGCCTTTTTACGCTCGGCCGGGGCGCTGGGCGTCTGGGTCTATATCTTCCTTGAACGTATCCTGATCCCGACCGGTTTACACCACTTCGTCTATGGACCGTTTATTTTCGGCCCGGCGGTAGTGGAAAGCGGTATTCAGGTTTACTGGGCGCAGCATTTACATGAATTCAGCCAGAGTACCGAGGCGCTGAAAACCCTGTTCCCGGAAGGCGGATTCGCGCTGCACGGTAACTCGAAGGTCTTTGGTTCCGTGGGGATCGCGCTGGCGCTCTACTACACCGCAGCACCGGAAAACCGCGTGAAAGTCGCCGGTCTGCTGATTCCTGCCACCTTGACCGCCGTACTGGTGGGAATAACCGAGCCGTTAGAGTTCACCTTCCTGTTTATCTCGCCGCTGCTGTTTGCCGTCCATGCGGTGCTCGCGGCCACTATGGCGACGGTGATGTATATCTGCGGCGTGGTAGGCAACTTTGGCGGCGGCCTGCTCGACCAGTTCCTGCCGCAAAACTGGATCCCGATGTTCCACAACCATGCGTCGATGATGTTTATCCAGATAGGCGTTGGCGCATGCTTCACCGCGATCTACTTCGTTATCTTCCGCACTCTGATTCTGCGCCTGAACCTGAAAACGCCGGGCCGTGAAGAGAGTGAAATTAAGCTCTACAGCAAAGCGGATTACCAGGCCGCGCGCGGCAAAACCAGCGTTGCGGGGGCTACAGATACCAAACTGGGCCAGGCTGCCGGCTTCCTGCAGGCGCTGGGCGGAGCGGGCAACATCGAGAGCATCAATAACTGCGCCACCCGGCTGCGCATTGCGCTGGTCGATATGGCGAAGACCCAAAGCGACGACGTCTTTAAAGCGCTGGGCGCCCACGGCGTAGTCCGCCGCGGCAACGCAATTCAGGTCATCGTCGGCCTGCACGTTCCTCAGGTCCGCGACCAGCTGGAAACCCTGATAAAAGATTCTCTACAGACCGAACAAACCACCATGACGGAGGCAGTATCATGAAAAAATTCTCAGTTGTTATCGCAGGCGGCGGCAGTACCTTCACCCCGGGCATCGTGCTGATGCTGTTAGCGAACCAGGATCGCTTCCCGCTGCGGTCGCTGAAATTTTACGACAACGACGGCGCGCGTCAGGAGACCATCGCCGAGGCGTGCAAAGTCATTCTCAAAGAGCAGGCGCCGGATATCGCGTTCAGCTACACCACTGACCCGCAGGCGGCCTTTACCGACGTTGATTTCGTGATGGCGCATATCCGCGTGGGCAAATATCCGATGCGTGAAAAAGATGAAAAAATTCCGCTGCGTCACGGTGTGCTGGGGCAGGAAACCTGCGGTCCTGGCGGTATCGCCTACGGTATGCGCTCCATCGGCGGCGTTCTGGAACTGGTGGACTATATGGAAAAATATTCGCCAAACGCCTGGATGCTGAACTACTCCAACCCGGCGGCAATTGTGGCGGAAGCGACCCGTCGCCTGCGTCCGAACGCTAAAATTCTCAACATCTGCGATATGCCGATCGGTATCGAAGGGCGGATGGCGCAAATCGTCGGCCTTAAGGACCGCAAACAGATGCGCGTGCGCTACTACGGTCTGAATCACTTCGGCTGGTGGACCTCGATTGAAGATTTACAGGGCAACGATCTGATGCCGAAACTACGCGAACATGTGGCGAAATTCGGCTATGTGCCGCCGTCAAACGACCCGCATACCGAGGCCAGCTGGAACGATACCTTCGCCAAGGCGAAGGACGTGCAGGCGCTGGATCCGGATACGATGCCCAATACTTACCTCAAGTATTATTTGTTCCCGGACTACGTCGTGGCGCACTCTAACCCGGAACGTACCCGCGCCAACGAGGTGATGGATCATCGCGAGAAAAACGTCTTTAGCGCCTGCCGGGCAATTATTGAGGCCGGTAACTCATCCGCGGGGGATCTGGAAATTGACGAACATGCTTCCTATATCGTCGATCTGGCGGCGGCAATTGCTTTTAATACCCAGGAACGCATGCTGTTGATTGTGCCGAACAACGGCGCGATTCATAACTTCGATGCCGATGCGATGGTGGAAATTCCGTGCCTGGTTGGCCACAACGGACCGGAGCCGCTGACGGTTGGCGATATTCCGCACTTCCAGAAAGGGATGATGAGCCAGCAGGTCGCGGTGGAAAAACTGGTGGTGGATGCCTGGGAACAGCGCTCTTACCATAAGCTATGGCAGGCGATTGCGCTGTCGAAAACCGTGCCGAGCGCATCGGTCGCCAAAGCGATTCTTGATGACCTGATCGCGGCCAATAAAGAGTACTGGCCGGAACTGCATTAATCCTGCTGACCGGCATCCATAGGGTGCCGGTCATTCATTTTTAGTACCGCTGAGGGCGCATAGCCGAAGCGGCGTTTAAACGCCTTGCTAAAATGAAAGGAGTCGAAGAAGTTCAGCATCTCCGCCACCTTACCCACCGTATTCCCCTCCTGCTTTAATAGCGACTGCGCCAGCTCAAGCTGGGCGTTAAGGTAATACTCCTTTGGCGTTTTGCCGGTATAACGCAAAAAGAGGCGCCGCAGCCAGGGTTCACTGCACTGCATAGCATCAGCCATATCGGCTACGCTCCAGCGCTTTTGCGGATTAGCGTGTAGAGCGGCAATCAGTTTTTCCAGTTTTTGCAGTTGACGATCTTTTTTGCCATTTTCGGCGATCAGGCAAATCCATTGATAAATGATTTTCGTGAGGTAGGCGACGGCCAGATTATTCTTTAGCGGATCGCGGTCAGCAATCAATAAGGCCACTTCATTGAGTTCCTTATTAAAAATATCGGCGTGATAAATAGTGCCGATTTGTAATACCGGAATAGGCATCAGCGTAGTAGGAATAAATTCCATCCAGTATTGTTCCCAGACCAATCCGGCGCAGTGATAGGATTTGATCTCGATGGGTTTTAAGAATATGACGCAGTTACCGTTTAAGGTTATTTCAGTGTGGTCTCTGAGATATATTTTACCACATCCCTGGAGCGTATATATCGCCACCCACGAGTTGGCGATAAGCGGTTTCTTTTTATCGCGCGGCCAGCTGACCCGGTAGCTTTCATCGGCCAGGGTATGCCATAGCGAGAGCAGTGAAATCCCGCTTGAGATCACATTTTCTTCCAGAACTAACGGAATGTTATACGTAGTTTCGTTTTTTACATGCGAAATCTGTATTTTTCCATTCATTTTAATTTCCCATCAGCCAATGATGCCTGCAACCTGATGAGGTGAATTTAGCAAGAAATAGCCTTGCAGGGATACATTGCATCTCGTTTTATATAAATCATCGCCTTACCTGGATAAAACGCTATTCCTCTGTACCGGATAGCGCCGGGATATAATGACAAATAAGGGCTTTAAGATGAATGCCATACAAATTTTGAGCTTTGTCGGGTTTACATTGCTGGTGGCTATCATTACCTGGTTTAAGGTAAGAAAAGCAGATACCGGCTCGCAGCAGGGCTATTTCCTTGCCGGCCGTTCGCTGAAAGCGCCGGTCATTGCCGCCTCGCTGATGTTAACCAACTTATCGACCGAACAGCTGGTGGGATTATCGGGCCAGGCTTACAAAAGCGGCATGTCGGTTATGGGCTGGGAGGTGACATCGGCGGTGACGCTGATTTTCCTGGCGCTGATCTTTCTTCCCCGCTATCTGCAGCGCGGTATCGCCACCATCCCGGACTTTCTGGAAGAGCGGTACGATAAAACGACCCGCATTATTATCGACTTCTGCTTTCTTATCGCCACCGGTATCTGCTTTTTACCCATCGTGCTTTACTCCGGCGCGCTGGCATTGAATAGCCTTTTTCATATTGGTGAATCGCTGGGTCTGACCCAGGGCGCCGCCATCTGGTTACTGGTGATTTTGCTCGGTCTGGCCGGGATTTTATACGCGGTGATCGGCGGCATGCGCGCGATGGCAATCGCTGATTCCATTAACGGAATCGGCCTGGTGATTGGCGGCCTTATGGTACCGATTTTTGGCCTGATGGCGATGGGGAAGGGGAGTTTTTTACAGGGTATCGAGCAGCTGACGACGGTACACGCGGAGAAGCTGAACTCCATCGGCGGCAGCAGCGACCCCCTACCGATTGGCGCGGCGTTTACCGGCCTGATTTTGGTGAATACCTTCTACTGGTGTACTAATCAGGGGATAGTGCAGCGTACCCTGGCGTCAAAAAGCCTGGCGGAGGGGCAGAAAGGGGCGCTGCTGACGGCGGTTCTCAAGATGCTCGATCCGTTGATTCTGGTGCTTCCCGGTTTAATTGCCTTTCATCTCTACCAGGATCTGCCGAGCGCGGATATGGCTTATCCGACGTTGGTCAACAAGGTCATGCCGCTTCCGCTGGTCGGTTTTTTTGGCGCCGTTCTGTTTGGCGCCGTTATCAGTACCTTTAACGGCTTTTTAAACAGCGCCAGTACCCTGTTCAGCATGGGAATTTACCGGCGCATCATCAATGAAAACGCCCAGCCGGAGCAGCTGGTGCGCATTGGGCGGAAATTTGGCCTTTTTATTGCGGTGATCTCGGTGATTGTCGCGCCGTGGATCGCTAATGCGCCGCAGGGACTGTATAGCTGGATGAAGCAGCTCAACGGTATTTATAACGTGCCGCTGGTAACCATCATCATTATGGGCTTCTTCTTTCCGCGTATCCCGGCGATCGCCGCCAAAGTAGCGATGGGGCTGGGGATTGTTAGCTACATCACGATTAATTACCTGGTGAAATTTGATTTCCATTTCCTCTACGTGCTCGCCTGCACGTTTTGCATCAACGTGGTGGTGATGCTGGTTATCGGCTTCATTAAGCCGCGGGCGACGCCGTTTACATTCCATGATGCGTTTGCCGTTGATATGCAGCCGTACCGGCACGTGAAAATTGCCTCGGTGGGCATTCTGTTCGCGATGATCGGCGTTTACGCGGGCCTCGCCGAGTTTGGCGGCTACGGCACTCGCTGGCTGGCGGCGGTGAGCTACGCCATTACCGCAGCGGTCATTATCTATCTGATTTACAGCAGCTGGCGGGAACGCCGCTCCGCTCCAGCTTCCTATGCTATCGATGTGAAGGAAAAATCATGAGTCGCCCCAATTTCCTGTTTATTATGACCGATACCCAGGCTACCAATATGGTGGGTTGTTACAGCGGTAAGCCGCTGAATACCCAAAATATTGATTGTCTGGCCGCCGAAGGTATCCGCTTCAATTCCGCCTATACCTGCTCGCCGGTATGCACCCCGGCACGTGCCGGGCTGTTTACCGGAATCTATGCCAACCAGTCCGGCCCGTGGACCAATAACGTCGCGCCGGGGAAAAACATCTCCACCATGGGGCGCTACTTTAAGGATGCGGGTTACCGCACCTGCTATATCGGCAAGTGGCATCTGGATGGTCACGACTACTTTGGTACCGGCGAGTGCCCGCCCGAGTGGGACGCTGACTACTGGTTTGACGGCGCGAATTACCTCGCAGAGCTGACCGAGGAAGAGATCGGCCTGTGGCGTAACGGCCTGAACAGCGTAGAAGATTTACTGCAGCATGGGATAGATGAAACCTTCACCTGGGCGCACCGCATCAGCAACCGGGCGGTCGACTTCCTGCGCCAGCCCGCCCGCGCTGACGAGCCGTTCCTGATGGTGGTTTCCTACGATGAGCCGCACCATCCGTTTACCTGCCCGGTAGAGTATCTGCGCAAGTACCAGGACTTTTATTATGATCTTGGGCCAAAGGCTCATGACTCGCTCGCCGATAAACCGGAACACCATCGCCTGTGGTCGCAGGCGATGCCCTCCCCGGTAGGTGAAGATGGGCGCTATCATCATCCGCTCTACTTTGCCTGCAACGACTTTGTCGACGATCAGATTGGTCGGGTGATTAACGCCTTAACGCCACAGCAGCGGGACAATACCTGGGTTATTTATACATCCGATCACGGCGAGATGATGGGCGCCCATAGGCTCATTAGCAAAGGCGCGGCGATGTATGACGATATCACTCGTATTCCGCTGATCATGCGCCCGCCGCAGGGCGTACCCATGCAGATCGACGCGCCGGTCAGCCATATCGACCTGCTACCGACGATGATGGCGCTGGCGGGTATCCCTAAGCCCGATATTCTGCCGGGGGATAATATTCTTAACGCCGATACGTCGCGCGGGGTGATGGTGGAATTCAATCGCTATGAGATTGAACATGACAGCTTTGGCGGGTTTATCCCGGTGCGCTGCTGGGTGACGGATGAGTACAAACTGGTGCTTAACCTGTTTACCAGCGATGAACTGTACGACAGGAAAAACGACCCGGATGAGCTGTATAATCTTATTAATCGCCCCGATTTCGCCGACGTTCGCTGTCAAATGCACGATGCGCTGCTTAACTATATGGATAAAATCCGCGACCCGTTCCGTACTTATCAATGGAGCTTGCGTCCGTGGCGGCCGGATGCGCGGCCGCGCTGGATGGGCGCTTTCCGCCCGCGCCCGCAGGACGGCTACTCGCCGGTCGTGCGCGATTATGACACTGGACTGCCGACGCGGGGCGTGAAGGTGGAGGAGAAAAAACAGAAGTTTTGACGAGTTCATCGTGCGGGAAAAGAGCGCTCGTCAGGTATTGCCCGGTAGAAATGCGGACCCGCTGGGCCATAACTTGAACGATATGGCCGCCCATCATCGGCCTGATAGCCAGACTTTAAGCGGCTGTCAGGCCTGAACTTTCTCTGAAATGGGGCGATTATTAATGCCTTCGGCTTTGGCTCTCAGGTAGAATCGCCGGTATTTTACGCAATCGGGAACCCATCAAGGAGTTATGATGAAAATATCCCGCCTTGGCGAAGCACCGGATTACCGCTTCTCGCTGGCCAATGAACGTACCTTTCTGGCGTGGATCCGCACTTCTCTCGGCTTTCTGGCCGGTGGCGTTGGCCTCGACCAGCTGGCACCGGATTTCGCCACGCCGCTGATTCGCGAAATCCTCGCTCTGCTGCTGTGCCTGTTTGCCGGCGGTCTGGCGATATACGGCTATTTACGCTGGCTGAGCAACGAAAAAGCGATGCGCCTTAAGCAGGATTTGCCCTATACCCGCACGTTGCTGCTGATCAGCATTCTGTTGACCATCGTTATCGTGGTGGTGATGGCGCTGGTGCTCTATGCCGGATAATCGTCGGGCGCGTCGTGAGAGCGATCCGGGGCTGCAGCCGGAGCGCACGTCGCTGGCCTGGTTTCGAACCCTGCTGGGCTATGGCGCGCTGCTGGCGCTGGCGATTAAGCACCACTGGCATCAGGCGGGGCTTCCATTCTGGATCTCGCTGGGCATATTGCCGTTCGTTGCCATTATCCTCTGGCGCTATACCCGCAGCCGCAATCTGATGAACGTCGAGCAAAGCGATTTTGCTCAGCCGCAGGCGGTTCGTGACAAATTTTTGATCGCATTCGCAGTACTTTCCCTGTCATTGTTGTTTGCTGTAACCCATATACGACAGGTGATTTTGTTTATTAAGGATGTGACATGACAGGATGTCAGGCTGACTACGGTGACGATCGGCACTGCGGCAACTGCCAGTCTCTGGCGAGCGATATTCCCGTGCAGGAAGTGATCATTCATCGTCAGGAGTGTGAACGCCCCGAGCTCGTCTACCATCAGTTGAGCACCCAGGGGGCAGTGGCTATCAAGTTTATTCCCCATCTGCAGCCCGCCGACGCCCGTCTGTGGGGGGATTTTCTTTGCGCGGTATTCGCGATTTGGGTCAAAGAAGATGCTAATCGTATCGTCGTGCCGCTGTTTGAGGCCACGCTGCGCGCCTGGCGCGGCGAGTCGGTGCAGTATGTTAATAATCCGCCGGGGCCGGCCTGCGCTGGCTGCGCCTGGCTAAGATTATGCGGTGGGGGCTGCCCGCAGCTGCGTCTGGAGGATGGCTCCAATGCCCTTTGTGAGGGATACCGGCAGTTTTATAGCTGGAGCGCTCCCTATATGCGCGTTCTGCGCGATCTACTCAATCAGCACCGTTCGCCGGTTGAGCTTATGCATCTGCTGCGCTAAAAAAATGGCGACGAAAGAGCCTTCGTCGCCATCGTATTGCCCTTGCTGCAGGTTTACCGTCCTTTTGCCAGATACTGCGCCATCTCCTCTTCCGGCACCATGCCGCCGCCGGTTGCCCACACCAGATGGGTCGCATTGCGCATCTGCTCAGCGGTGAAACCGTGCATCTGCTGATACGCCTGGCTGGCGCAGACCCGCTGCGGCCCGGCCATGCCGGCCAGAGCGGATGGCTCCAGGCGAATACCTTCTTCTTCGGCTAGCCAACCCAGCATATCGTACATGGTCTGGTCATCGAGAGAGTAGAACCCATCCAGCAGGCGCTCCATTGCCCGACCCACGAAACCGGAGGCGCGGCCTACCGCCAGGCCGTCTGCGGCGGTCAGATTATCAATCCCCAGATCCTGAACCGAAATCTGGTCATGCAGACCGGTATAGACACCCAGCAACATGCACGGGGAGTGGGTCGGTTCGGCGAAGAAGCAGTGTACGCTATCGCCAAACGCCAGCTTCAGGCCAAACGCCACGCCGCCGGGGCCGCCGCCAACGCCGCACGGCAGGTAAACAAACAGAGGATGACTGGCGTCCACTACGCGCCCTTCGCGGGCAAACTGCGCTTTTAGCCGCTCGCCGGCCACGGAGTAGCCGAGGAACAGGGTGCGCGAGTTCTCGTCATCGATAAAGAAGCAGTTCGGGTCGGACTCGGCGGCTTGCCGTCCCTGCTCAACCGCCACGCCGTAATCCTCTTCGTACTCCACCACCGTTACGCCGTGGCTGCGCAGTTTGGCCTTTTTCCACGCTCTGGCGTCGGCGGACATATGTACCGTCACCTTGAAGCCGATGCGTGCGCTCATAATGCCAATCGACATTCCCAGGTTGCCGGTGGAGCCAACGGCGATGCTGTACTGGCTGAAGAAGGCCCTGAACTCGGGGGTTAGCAGCTTACGATAATCATCGGTTGTGTTTAATAATCCCGCGTCGATCGCCAGTTTTTCCGCATGCGTCAGCACTTCATAAATGCCGCCGCGGGCCTTAATCGAGCCGGAAATCGGCAGGTGACTGTCTTTTTTCAGCAGCAGATCGCCGCCAATCGGTTGATGAAAGGTTTTTTCCAGCCGGGCCTTCATTGCCGGGATGGCTACCAGTTCTGATTCGATAATACCGCCAGTGGCTGCGGTTTCCGGAAAGGCTTCCGCCAGGTATGGCGCAAAACGATCGAGCCGGGCGTGGGCGTCCTGAACGTCTTCTGTCGTCAGGCCAACGTAGGGTAACCCTTCCGCCAGCGACGTCGTTGACGGGTTAAACCAGGTGGTTTCTTTCAGGGCTATCAGTTCCTCCAGCAGAGGAAACTGCGCGAGTAAATTGGTCATGTCAGCGTTTTTCATATTACGTCTCTTTGCGCTCAGATGATGAAAGAAAGCAGGAATGTACCGGCCAGTGCAAGCAGCGAAGCGATAAAGGTCGCTGTGGTATAGTATTTGAACGTTTCGTTAAGGCTTGCCCCGCAGTACTGCTTAACCAGCCAGAACAGGGAGTCCGTCACGATAGTGCAGCCAATCGCGCCGGAGCCGATGGCGATAGCGATGATTTCCGGGCTCACGCCGGGATAGAGCGGCAGCATCGGTGCGACGATGGCGGTTGCGCCCATCATTGCCACGGTGGCGGAACCGACTGCGGCATGCAGAATCAGCGCCACCAGCCAGGCCAGCAGAATCGGGTGCATATCGAGGTTCGACAGAATTACCGCCAGCGTATCGGCCAGACCGCTGGTCTTGAGGATGGCGTTGAAGGCCCCGCCTGCGCCGATAATCAGCAGGATATTGGCGATAGAGCCGAAGCAGTTTTCCGTATGCGTCAGCAGGGTGCTCATGCCCATATTCTGACGGATGCCCAGCACGTAATAGGCCACAAAGACCGCGATAAACATGGCGGTGATGGGGTTACCGATAAACTCCAGCAGCATATATAGCGTGCCGCCTTTGGTCATATTCAGTTCGGCGATGGTTTTTACCAGCATCAGGCCGATCGGCAGCAGGACGGTAAACAGGGTGGCGCCAAGCGAAGGCAGGGTCTCTTCTTTGCGCACTTCGAGATTGGCAAATTCAGCCGGAACCGCTTTAAACGGCAGGCGGTTGCCGAGCAGCCGCAGGAACAGCGGGCCGCCGACCAGCGATGCCAGCAGGCCCACCAGCAGACCGTAAACGATCACCGTGCCGATATCCGCGCCCAGCTTGTTGGCGACGAACAGCGCTGCCGGATGCGGCGGCACCACGCAGTGCACCGCCATCAGCGCCGTACACAGCGGGATGGCCAGCTTGAGCAGCGACGTGTTGGTCTTTTTGGCAATGGAAAACGCCAGCGGGATCAGCAGCACCACGCCTACTTCAACGAACAGCGTGATCCCGCAAATCAGGCCCACCAGCACCATAATGACGTCAGCGGACAGCCAGCGGCAGCGCTGAAGCGTCAGGCCGATACGCTCAGCCGCGCCGGAGATCTCCATCATTTTGCCGAGAATCGTCCCCAGCCCAATTACCGCCGCCAGGAAGCCCAGCGTGCCGCCAATCCCGCTCTCGATGGCGTTAACCATATCCAGCGGGCTCATGCCCATCATGGCGCCGACGAAAAAGCTGGCCAGCAGCAGCGCCAGAAACGGGTGAAACTTCAGTTTGACGATAGTTAACACAATCAACACGATGCTGATCAGCAGCGTGCTCACAACCCAGATCTGAGATTCCATACCCCACCTCGCCTGTGAATAATCTATCGCTATTGAACAGAAAAACGGCGCCTGCTGACAAACGATATAAACGGCCCTTCAGATGAATCAGATTGAATCAAAAAGGTGATTTTGCTCTAAAATTGTCTGTTATGTGTGCTATGAATCACTTTTATTCATCTTTAACGCGCAGCTGGCGCGAAAAATTTCTTACACTCGGCGGGGAATAGTGAAGGAGTAAGAGATGGAAACACTAAAAGAGTTAGGCACTCGCCTGCTTAACGGCTGGCAGCTATCGAAGCTGTATACCTTTGAAGTCGCCGCCCGGCATGAGTCGTTTGCGCTGGCGGCGGAGGAGCTGTCGCTGACGCCGAGCGCGGTGAGCCACCGTATCAACCAGCTGGAAGAAGAGCTGGGGATCCAGCTGTTTGTGCGCTCGCATCGCAAGGTAGAGCTGACGCATGAAGGTAAGCGGGTGTACTGGGCGCTGAAGTCCTCGCTGGATAGCTTAAACCAGGAGATTCTGGATATTAAAAATCAGGAGCTGTCGGGAACCTTAACGGTGTATTCGCGCCCGTCCATCGCCCAGTGCTGGCTGGTGCCTGCGCTCGGCGATTTTACCCGCCGCTATCCGTCGATATCGCTCACCGTGCTGACCGGCAACGATAACGTTAATATGCAGCGTGCGGGCATCGATCTGGCGATCTACTTCGATGATGCGCCTTCATCGCAGTTGAGCCACCATTTTCTGATGGATGAGGCCATCGTGCCGGTCTGCACGGCGAACTACGCGCGCCAGCATCAGCTACCGCAGAATCCCGGTAATCTTCGCCACTGTACGCTGTTGCACGATCGTCAGGCCTGGAGTAACGATTCCGGCACCGATGAGTGGTTCAGCTGGGCGCAGACATTCGGCATCGAGTTGCCGCAATCGTCGGGTATTGGCTTCGATCGTTCGGATTTAGCGGTGATTGCCGCGATGAATCACGTCGGCGTGGCGATGGGGCGTAAGCGGCTGGTGCAAAAGCGCCTGGAGAGCGGAGAACTGATCGCGCCGTTCGGCGAGATGACCCTGAAATGCCATCAGCACTACTACGTGACGACCCTGCCGGGCCGTCAGTGGCCGAAAATCGATGCTTTTATCCACTGGCTGCAGAGCCAGGCGCAATTATGATGACCGGCTTAGTTTCATCCCGGTGGCGCTGTGTATGACCGGGCCATGGGTTCACCGCCGTCTGTGGACCGGTAGCCCGGACAGATGCGCAGCATCGCCTCCGGGAAATATGCCGGGGCTGATAATTCGCCACCGCTTCCCGGCTTGCGCTGCGCTTAGCCGGGCTACGGGTTCACCGGCGTCCGTCATTTTGTCGCCCGGGTAAGACGCGCCGCGTCGCGACCCGGGGAACCCGCAATGAAGCCTTAAACCGGCTGCTGATGTTGATGAAACCGCGATGCCAGCGGCAGCCAGCACAGCAGAATCAGCAATCCCATCAGCATCATCAGCAGGCCGAGGCTGCCCTGGCCGGTTTGCGGCATCATCGCCGACAGCCACGCCAGCACGCCGGAACCGATGTTTTGTAATCCGCCCACTAACGCCCCGGCGGTGCCGGCAAGGAACGGGAAAGGTTCCATCGCGCCGCTGGTTGCCAGCGGAAACAGCATTCCTGCGCCAAAGAAGAACAGCGCAGCAGGAACCAGCAGGGTCCAGACGGTCATCACGCCCAGCAGGCCCGGTATCCACATCAGCACGCCCGCCAGCAGGCAGCAAATCACCGACTGCCACATCAGCGTCGGGAAGCGTTTGTTTGGCCGCCCGGCAAACCAGGCGCCAAAGAACGCCGCCGGAATCGGCAGAATAAACAGAATGCTGACCGACATACTGCTCAGTCCCAGCACCGCCCCCATCAGCACCCCGGAACAGGCTTCGAATACGGCAATGCCCGCGAGCCCGCCGATCAGCATCAGCAGATAGCAGTTGAACGCGCCGGTACCGAACAGCGTTTTATAGTTGGTGATGAGACGGGTGCGCGGTGCGCCGGTGGGCCGGGTTTCCGGCATCCAGCGCGCCATGCTGAAGGTGACGCCAGCGCAAAGAATCAGCAAGAATACGAAGCAGGCCCGCCAGTTCCACAAGGTATCAAGAATACCGCCAATCAACGGGGCCAGCAGTGGGCTTACCAGAATTCCCATATTCAGCAGGCTATTGGCGTGCCTGAGCTGCGCGCCTTCATACAGGTCACGCGGCAGGGTACGCGCCATCACGCCGCCGACGCCGGTACCCATTCCCTGCAGTGCGCTGGCGGCGATCAACACCGGCAGACTATGGGTGGTAATGGCAATCAGCGTCGCCAGCATAAAAATAGACATCCCAACGAGGATCACCGGACGCCGGCCAACGCGATCGGAGAGCGGGCCGTAGAAAAGCTGCGAGACGCCGTAGGTCAGCAGATAAGCGGCCATCACGCTCTGTACCGCGCCTTCACGCACGTTTAGCGATACCGCCATATCGGCAATCGCCGGGATATAAATGGTCTGCGCCATCTGGCCGACGGCCACCAGCAGTACCAGCATCAACAACAAATTGAAGTTCTTATGCCGTTTCATGTCGATGAATACTTTGTAGAAAGTTGAAGGTAAAGAATATGTGACTGGCACATCCGCAAAACGATGGAGGAATCTACCATATTAAAATGACAGAACAACCCTGTAAGGGGGGATTATCGGGGATGTTCAGGCAGGTTTTATAAACAACAATCGGCAACTAATGTTGCCATGTGTGGTTTACGACAGCCGCAGCAGAATCGCCCCGGCGGCAATACCGCAGGCAGCCACGATGCGTAATGGAACCATCTTTTCTTTCAACAGGATAAACGCGATAACCGCGCCAAAAAGAATTGAGGTTTCGCGCAGGGCGGCGACCACTGCCAGCGGCGCCTGGGTCATTGCCCACAGCGCCAGGCCATAAGAACCCATAGTGCCAACGCCGCCGACCAGGCCTTTCTTCCAGTGCTGGCGCAGATAGCGGCTGGCCTGCGGGCGTCGGGCAATCATCGCCCAGCCCAGCAGACAGAAGCCATTCATAAAAAAGGTCCATAGCGTATAGCCCAGTGCGGTTTCTGAAAGCCGCACCCCGGTTCCGTCTACCAGCGTATAACCGGCAATAAAGCAGGCGTTGATCAGCGCTAATAGGATGCCGGTGCTTGAACGGGATCGGCCGTTAAACGCCATCGCCAGTATCGCCAGGCAGATGACGCCGATGCCCAGCCACGCCAGCGGAGAGAGGTGGTCGCCAAGGAAGATAACGCTGATTATCGCCACCAGCAGCGGCGCGGTTCCGCGCATCAGCGGATAGGTCTGGCTCATATCCGAGACCTGATAGGTTTTCGCCACCAGCACCGTATACACCACCTGTAGCGCGCAGGAGACAGCAAGAAACGGCACGCTGGCCAGCGTCGGCTGGGGGGCAAAAGGGAGCAGGACCAGGGCGATGAGCGAGGCAGAGCCGCTAACGCCAATCGCCGCGTACATTTTATCGCCGCTGGCTTTAACGATAGCGTTCCAGCTTGCGTGAAGCAGGGCGGCGAACAGCAATATACAGAATACGGTAATGGTCATTGCAGCCTGGCGCTGGGGGATAAATCGTCACTGGACTGTAACATGGGCGCGCTTTGGCAACCAGAGACAGCTAGAGCGAACAAAACAGGCGATGGGTGACCCGCGGTTCATCATAGACCGGGCGAAATCCCAGATTTTCATAAAACGACCAGGCCGTTGACGGCGCATGGGTGTTGAGAAAATCAAAGCTGGCGCCGGAGTGGGTAATAACCGAGACCAGCAGCTGATGCCCGATCCCCTGCCGACGGTGGCGCTCGCCGATATATAAATGGCGGATGCGACCGGCTCGCGGCTGCTGGCTAAAAGGGTCGACATTGAGCCCGCAAACCCCGACCAGCTGCCCAAATGCAAAAGCGCCCAGCAGCTTTTCTCCCGGCGCGTTAAAGCGGTTTATCCCGCTCTGCCAGTTCTCCGCCAGGCGGCCCAGCATAGTCAGGTTTTGCGTCAGGCTTTCGGCGCGTAGTGCCGAAAAACCGGGTTCGTCCGGGGTGATGGCGGCAATCAACAAGGGGGCCATAATTTTCTCCGTCAGGTTAGCCTGTAGAGGGGCGGTTTCCCGCCCCTCTCAGGTGCGACTTGAACCTGAATCAGCGGAACTGTTTCAGGACTGCATCAAGTAGTTGCAACACGGCAACCATGAGTTTCAGGATCAGAACAACGATATCCACTCCGCCCATACGCGTCTCCTCTGGTTCAGGAGCACAACCGGCTGGCGTACCTTTCCGCCGCCTGTTGCCAGCCAGGGTATACCCGTCATCATTCAGGCGCGACCAGTGGGTTGCGGGCTAAATGATTCGGGGTATTTGTTGACGTAACACAGTGTGCTCTTCTGGGGTTAAGGCGCTGACGGCACCACCCGTTTCAGCCAGGACTTTTTTTGCGCCGGTAAAAGTGCGGCCCCAGATTCACCCTGCGTACCCCCTCAGTATAGAATGAATACTGTATATATGAACAGTATTTTTTGGACAAATTTGCATACGCGATCCATACTCTAAATCAGCAAAAACCGTCGTGAAAATTGCGCCTTCTTCCCCGATCGCGTATACTTTTTTCGTTGACGTAATACAGTGTGCTTGCGGCCACCAACCGTAAAACACCGAGCAGAAAACCTCGCCGCGGCGGGGTTTTTTGTTTTTATCCCGCCGCAAATTAATGTGATCTTCCGCGCAGTTTTTCCTGGTTGAAAATAAATCCATTGTGAAATGACAAAAGCTGTGTTTGTATAAATTCATTCCCTTTTTTGAGACAACAGGTCCCTAATGAACGCTACCACGCTGACTTCGACCCTACTACTAACCGCGCCTGCCGCGGTGGTCGTCGTGTCTGTGGTGGTCGTCGTCGGCAACGCGCCGTAGGGTCCGGAACAACACGAATTCCAAACCCCGCCGGCGCAAACCGAGCGGGGTTTTTCGTTTCATGCCCCCCGGTAAGTCGGCCCAGAATAAAAGGACTGGAGCATGGCAAGTTCGGGCACAACATCACAAAAAATGCGCTTCACTGGCGCACAGTTAGTCGTTCATTTACTGGAGCGTCAGGGGATCACTACGGTCAGCGGCATTCCGGGCGGCTCCATCCTTCCGATTTACGATGCGTTAAGTCAAAGCACTCAGATCCGCCATATTCTGGCGCGTCACGAGCAGGGCGCGGGATTTATCGCCCAGGGCATGGCGCGCACCGAGGGCAAACCGGCGGTGTGTATGGCCTGTAGCGGCCCGGGAGCCACTAACCTGATCACCGCTATCGCCGATGCCCGTCTGGATTCGATTCCGCTGGTGTGCATTACCGGCCAGGTTCCGGCCTCAATGATCGGCACCGATGCCTTCCAGGAAGTTGACACCTACGGTATCTCTATCCCCATCACGAAACATAACTATCTGGTACGCAACATCGCTGAACTGCCGCAGGTGATGAGCGACGCGTTTCGCATCGCGCAGTCCGGGCGACCAGGGCCGGTGTGGATAGATATTCCTAAGGATGTTCAGGCCGCGACCATTGAGCTCGATGCCCTGCCGGAACCCGGCGCCCGTACGGCGGCTCCGATGTTCGATAGCGCCAGCGTGCGTGAAGCGGCGGCGATGATTAACGCCGCGCAGCGTCCGGTGCTCTATCTGGGCGGTGGGGTGATCAACGCGCCTGAGCACATTCGCCAACTGGCGGAAAAAGCCAACCTGCCGACCACCCAGACCCTGATGGCGCTGGGGATGCTGCCGAAAGCGCATCCGCTGTCGCTGGGCATGCTGGGGATGCACGGCGCGCGCAGCACCAATTTTATTTTGCAAGAGGCTGATTTATTGGTTGTTTTAGGGGCGCGTTTTGATGACCGGGCGATTGGTAAAACCGAGCAGTTCTGCCCGAATGCGAAAATTATCCACGTTGATATCGACCGCTCTGAGCTGGGTAAAATCAAACAGCCGCACGTGGCGATTCAGGGCGATGTTGGCGAAGTGCTGGCGCAGCTGCTCCCGCTGGTCGAGGCGCAGCCGCGCAGCGAATGGCTGCAGCTGGTGGCCGATCTGCAGCGGGAGTTCCCCTGCACCATTCCGCAGGAGCAAGACCCGCTTACCCACTATGGCCTGATTAACGCCGTTGCCGCCTGCGTTGACGATGAGGCAATCGTGACCACCGACGTCGGCCAGCACCAGATGTGGGTCGCGCAGGCGTATCCGCTGAACCGTCCGCGCCAGTGGCTGACCTCCGGCGGCCTCGGCACCATGGGCTTTGGTCTGCCTGCGGCGGTAGGCGCGGCGCTGGCTAACCCGCAGCGCAAGGTCATCTGCTTCTCCGGAGACGGCAGCCTGATGATGAACATTCAGGAAATGGCTACCGCGGCGGAAAATCAGCTGGACGTGAAAATTATCCTGATGAATAACGAAGCGCTGGGGCTGGTTTATCAGCAGCAGAGCCTGTTCTATAAGCAGGGCGTATTCGCCGCAACCTATCCTGGCATGGTCAACTTTATGCAGATTGCCGCCGGTTTTGGTCTGCAAACCTGTGATTTAAATAACGAAGCCGACCCGCAGGCGGCGCTGCAGGCGATTATCGACCGTCCGGGGCCGGCGCTGATCCACGTGCGCATCGACGCACAGCAGAAAGTGTATCCGATGGTACCGCCGGGTGCGGCCAATACTGAAATGGTGGGGGAATAAGCCATGCAACAAGCGACTCATGAAAACGTTATTCTACAGCTCACCGTGCGCAACCATCCCGGCGTGATGACCCACGTTTGCGGCCTGTTTGCCCGCCGCGCATTTAACGTGGAAGGCATTCTTTGTCTGCCGATTCAGGACAGCAACCAGAGCCGCATCTGGCTACTGGTCAACGACGATCAGCGCCTCGGGCAGATGATTAGTCAGATTGAAAAGCTGGAAGACGTTGAGAAAGTGGTACGCAATCAGTCCGATCCCTCCATGTTCAGCAAAATTGCGGTGTTCTTCGAATAATCGCTCGCGGCTTGAACCGCGGCGCGCGATAGACAAAATCACTCAAGCCGCATCAGGGCGGCAAGTATGAGCATCCCCGGGCGCTTACTCAGGTAAGCGACTGGGGGACAGAGGCAGCTTGAAGGATGACGTTTATACCGTTAAGGTAAGCGCGTTTTTTATCCTCCCAGGAATCGCCATGACCACAATCGCCCTTATTGACGATCATCTTATCGTCCGCTCCGGCTTTGCCCAACTGCTGGGGCTGGAAGCCGATTTTCAGGTCGTCGCAGAATTCGGTTCCGGGCGCGAAGCGCTGGCGGGGCTGCCCGGCCGCGGCGTGCAGGTCTGCATCTGCGATATCTCGATGCCGGATATCTCCGGGCTTGAGCTGTTAAGCCAGCTACCGAAAGGAATGGCGATCGTAATGCTGTCGGTGCACGACAGTCCGGCGCTGGTGGAGCAGGCGCTGAACGCCGGCGCGCGCGGTTTTCTCTCCAAGCGCTGCAGCCCGGATGAGCTGATCGCTGCCGTCCGCACCGTGGCGGCCGGCGGCTGCTATCTGACGCCGGATATCGCCATGAAGCTGGCGGCCGGACGACGGGACCCGCTGACCAAACGCGAACGCGAAGTGGCGGAAAAGCTGGCGCAGGGGATGGCGGTAAAGGAGATTGCCGCCGAGCTGGGCCTGTCGCCAAAAACCGTGCACGTTCATCGTGCCAATCTGCTGGAAAAGCTGGGCGTCAGCAACGACGTTGAGCTGGCGCGCCGCATGTTCGATAGCTGGCAATGAACGCCTTTCTCTCCCGGCTGCTCTCGGTTATCGGCTGTTGCTTTATCTTTTCCGCCGCGTGGTTTTGCCTGTGGAGCATCAGCCTGCACCTGGTAGAGCGTGCCGATCTTGCGGTGCTGCTGTTTCCCTTCGGGCTGCGTCTTGGCCTGATGCTGCAGTGCCCGCGCGGCTACTGGCCGGTTCTGCTGGGCGCGGAGTGGCTGCTGATCCTCTGGTTGGCGCAGGAAGTTGCGCTGGCGCACCCGATAATATTGATGACCGGAAGCCTGTTAACCCTGCTGCCGGTGGCGCTGATCTCGCGCTATCGTCAGCAGCGCGACTGGCTCACCCTGCTGCGCCAGGGGGGCGCGCTGATCGCCGCTGCGCTGCTTCAGTCGCTGCCGTGGCTGCTGGAGGGTAAAGAGGGGCTGAACGCGCTGCTGCTGACCCTGACCGGCGGCCTGACGCTGGCCCCCACTTGCCTGGTGATTTGGCACTATCTCACCAGCACCGTCTGGCGGCCGCTGGGGCCATCGCTGGTCTCGCAGCCGGTGAACTGGCGCGGGCGGCATCTTATCTGGTACCTGCTGCTGTTCAGCGTCAGCCTCTGGCTTCAGCTGGGGCTACCCGCCGAGCTCTCACGATTTACGCCCTTCTGCCTGGCGCTGCCGATTATCGCTCTGGCCTGGCATTACGGCTGGCAGGGCGCGCTGATCGCGACCCTGATGAACGCTATCGCGCTGATCGCCAGCCAGACCTGGCACGAACACCCGGTGGATTTATTGCTTTCGCTGCTGGCGCAAAGCCTGACGGGCCTGTTGCTGGGCGCCGGCATTCAGCGGCTGCGCGAGCTGAACCAGTCGCTGCAAAACGAGCTGGTGCGTAACCAGCGGCTGGCGGAACGCCTGCTGGAAACCGAAGAGAGCGTACGTCGCGAGGTCGCCCGCGAGCTGCACGATGATATCGGCCAGACCATTACCGCCATCCGCACCCAGGCGGGGATCGTCCAGCGTCTGGCGCCGAACAGCGCCAGCGTCAGGCAGAGCGGGCAGCTGATTGAACAGCTTTCGCTCGGCGTCTATGATTCGGTGCGCCGCCTGCTGGGCCGCCTGCGCCCGCGCCAGCTGGACGATCTGACGCTTGAGCAGGCGGTTCGCTCGCTGATGCGCGAAATGGAGCTGGAGGATCGCGGTATGGTCAGCCATCTGGAGTGGCGTATTGATGAGTCGCTGCTGAGTGAAAACCAGCGAGTCACCCTGTTCCGCGTTTGTCAGGAGGGGCTGAATAATATTGTCAAACACGCCAGCGCCAGCGCCGTCACGCTGCAGGGCTGGCAGCAGGAGCAGCGGCTGATGCTGGTGCTGGAGGACGACGGCTGCGGCCTGCCGCCGGGCTCCGGTCAGCAGGGCTTTGGCCTCACCGGCATGCGCGAACGCGTCAGCGCGCTGGGCGGCACCTTAACCATCTCCTGCACCCACGGCACCCGCGTTTGCGTCAGCCTGCCGCTGCGCTACGCCTGAGGAACGACGATGTTTGCCTTTTTGAAATCTCCGCCCGATGCTCCGCCGATTACCGATAAACAGGCGCTGGACGAGCGCTACCGCTACTGGCGTCGACATATTCTGCTGACCATCTGGCTGGGCTATGCGCTGTTTTATTTTACGCGTAAAAGCTTTAATGCCGCCGTGCCTGAAATCCTCGCCAGCAACGTACTGACGCGTAGCGATATCGGTCTGCTGGCAACGCTGTTCTACATCACCTACGGGCTATCGAAGTTTTTCTCCGGTATTGTCAGCGACCGCTCTGATGCTCGCTATTTTATGGGGATTGGTCTGGTCGCCACCGGCGTAGTGAATATCCTGTTTGGCTTTTCCACTTCGCTGTGGGCCTTCGCGCTGCTGTGGGCCCTGAACGCCTTCTTCCAGGGCTGGGGGTCGCCGGTGTGCGCGCGTCTGCTGACGGCCTGGTATTCGCGTACCGAACGCGGCGGCTGGTGGGCGTTGTGGAACACGGCGCATAACGTCGGCGGGGCGCTGATCCCGATGGTGGTTGGCGCGGCGGCGCTGCACTACGGCTGGCGAACGGGAATGATGATTGCCGGCATGCTGGCGATCCTCGCCGGGCTGTTTCTCTGCTGGCGGCTGCGCGACCGGCCGCAGGCGGTAGGGCTGCCCGCAGTAGGCGACTGGCGTCACGATGAACTGGAGATTGCCCAGCAGCAGGAAGGGGTAGGGCTGACCCGCAAAGAGATCCTCACCAAATACGTGCTGTTGAATCCCTATATCTGGCTGCTCTCGCTGTGCTACGTGCTGGTGTATGTGGTGCGAGCAGCGATTAACGACTGGGGCAATCTCTATATGTCGGAAACGCTCGGCGTTGATCTGGTCACGGCGAATTCTGCGGTCACCATGTTCGAGGTAGGCGGTTTTATCGGCGCGCTGGTGGCGGGCTGGGGCTCGGATAAGCTGTTTAACGGCAATCGCGGGCCGATGAACCTGATTTTCGCCGCCGGGATTTTGCTGTCGGTCGGCGGCCTGTGGCTGATGCCGTTCGCCAGCTACGTGATGCAGGCGGCCTGTTTCTTTACCGCCGGCTTTTTCGTTTTTGGCCCGCAGATGCTGATTGGCATGGCGGCGGCGGAGTGCTCGCACAAAGAGGCGGCGGGGGCGGCAACCGGCTTTGTCGGGCTGTTTGCCTATCTTGGCGCGTCGCTCTCCGGCTGGCCGCTGGCGCAGGTCATGGAGATCTGGCACTGGAGCGGTTTTTTCGTGGTCATCGCCATTGCTGCCGGCATCTCTGCTCTGCTGCTGCTGCCGTTTCTAAATGCCCAGGCGCCGCGAGAAGCGTGATCTGCCTCACCTTTCTCCGCCGAATGGCGTAAAACTAAGAAATTTTCCCGGTTTCGCCTGGACGCTGTCTCAGGCGGGTCTTCCGGCTGATTTTTACAATGCCTGCTATTCGCAGGTAGTAAATCAGCTCAGGAGTCACCCAATCATGCTGGCCTTCTTAAACCAGGTGCGCAAGCCTACCCTGGACCTGCCGCTCGAAGCGCGGCGCAAAATGTGGTTCAAACCGTTCATGCAGTCGTATCTGGTGGTTTTCATCGGCTATCTGACCATGTACCTGATCCGCAAAAACTTTAATATCGCGCAGAACGACATGATCTCCACCTACGGGTTGAGCATGACGCAGCTGGGGATGATCGGCCTCGGGTTCTCTATCACCTACGGCGTGGGTAAAACGCTGGTTTCTTACTACGCAGACGGTAAGAACACCAAGCAGTTCCTGCCGTTTATGCTGATCCTCTCGGCCATTTGTATGCTCGGCTTCAGCGCCAGCATGGGCGCGGGGTCGACCAGCCTGTTCCTGATGATCGCCTTCTACGCCCTGAGCGGCTTTTTCCAGAGCACCGGCGGGTCGTGCAGCTATTCGACCATTACCAAGTGGACGCCCCGCCGTAAACGCGGCACCTTCCTCGGCTTCTGGAATATCTCTCACAACCTCGGTGGCGCCGGCGCCGCGGGCGTGGCGCTGTTTGGCGCGAACTACCTGTTCGACGGCCACGTCATCGGGATGTTTATCTTCCCGTCGATTATTGCGCTAATCGTCGGTTTTATCGGCCTGCGCTTCGGCAGCGACTCCCCGGAATCTTACGGTCTCGGTAACGCCGAAGAGCTGTTTGGCGAAGAGATCAGCGAAGAGGATAAAGAGACGGAAGAGAACGCCATGACCAAATGGCAGATCTTTGTCGAGTACGTGCTGAAGAACAAAGTCATCTGGCTGCTGTGTTTCTCCAACATCTTTCTGTACGTGGTGCGCATCGGCATTGACCAGTGGTCCACCGTTTACGCTTTCCAGGAGCTGAAGCTCTCCAAAGAAGTGGCGATTCAGGGCTTTACCCTTTTTGAAGTAGGCGCGCTGGTCGGCACGCTGCTATGGGGCTGGCTGTCGGATCTGGCAAACGGTCGTCGGGCGCTGGTAGCCTGCATTGCGCTGGCGCTGATTATCGCCACCCTTGGGGTTTATCAGCACGCCAGTAACCAGTACGTTTATCTCGCATCGCTGTTTGCGCTGGGTTTCCTGGTTTTTGGCCCGCAGCTGCTGATCGGCGTTGCCGCAGTAGGCTTTGTGCCGAAAAAAGCGATTGGCGCAGCCGACGGGATCAAGGGCACCTTTGCCTATCTGATCGGCGATAGCTTCGCCAAGCTCGGCCTCGGGATGATCGCCGACGGAACGCCGATTTTTGGCCTCACCGGCTGGGCGGGGACCTTTGCGGCGCTGGATGCGGCGGCAATTGGCTGCATCTGCCTGATGGCCATCGTTGCGGTGTTTGAAGAACGTAAAATCCGCCGTCAGAAAAAGACACAAACTTTGCAGACTGCCTGAGTCATTGGGTGTGAGTCACTTTGCCCGGCCTTTGCGCCGGGCTTTTTTATACCTCTTGCCGGGCGGTTTGATGATAGCGAGACGAGGTCGCGATAAGTCACATTCTGGTACCACCGACAGTCGACAGCGGGCAATTTCCCATTATGATAGTGGTGCTGCGATTGAATGAGAGGATGCATGATCTGGTTAGGATTGGCCACGCTGATAGTGGTATTTGTTGTGGGATTTCGGGTGCTTACCTCTGATTCACGCCGTGCGATTCGCCGTCTGAGCGAACGGTTAGGCATTACGCCGGTACCGCTGGAATCGATGATCGATCAGCTGGGAAAAACGGCCGGTAACGAGTATCTGCGCTACCTGGAACGGCCGAATGAAGCGCATTTGCAAAATGCCGCTCAGGTGCTGCTGATTTGGCAGACTGCTATCGTCGACGGCAGCGAGCAGAACCTGCATTACTGGTATCGGTTGATGAAAAAGGCCCGCCTCGCGGCGCCAATTACCGAAGCGCAAATTCGCCTCGCGCAAGGTTTCCTTCGCGAGCTGGAGCCGGAAGTGAGCGAGCTGCACGCTTTACAGGAGCGCTATAACACGCTGTTTTTACCCGAAGATGGCGTCCACTGGCTACACTGATAGCGCTTCCCTGTGCACTGTTGGCTTCGTTAAAACTCCTCCTGACGAGACCAACTATGCAAAAGTCATCACCTCAAAGTGGCATCATGCCAGCACTTCTAACCCATGTTTTTGCACGATATTGAGTAATTTCAATGCCAGCCCACCGGGGCGTTTTGCCCCGCTTTCCCATTTTTGGACCGTGGACACGCTGGTGTTCAGATAGCGGGCAAAAACCGGCTGACTGACGTTGAGTTGGTCACGTAGAGCCTTAATTTCACCAGGTTGGAAATCGCTTACGCGGCTGATGCATGTTTCATCAAAGCTGCGCATCGTCTCCTGCGCGATCGCATCAACACTGTATAAACCTGCGGCAGCGCTATGGATAGCTTCAAAGGCGGGGCTTTTGAATTTAGTTTTTGCAGTCATGACAAATCTCCACCAATTCTTTTCTCTTAACCAATGCCGCCATTTTCTCCTCGCTGAGAAGGGAATAATGCCTGGCTAACTCACGGAACGCCGCGAGTTCTCGGTTATCGATATTGGCGATATCCTGTTTGGCGTATAAAAATGTGTAAAACCAATGCTCAGCACCCTTTGCCAGGATGATTGCGCGATCGCGATTTTTATTGAGGCGTTTTTTGTAAACGCCGCCACCAAGGTTATCTACTTTTCCCTGGAGAGTGGCTTCAATCGCTTTGCAAAGTTCGTCGTCATCAATCGCATGAGCCCGGGCTTCCCTGGTAAACCATTTTGTTTTAAAAATACGCATTGGCTGACATCCTGTAACCATAAATATAGCACCAAGTGCTATGTTATTTCTTCCTCTTACTGTTACGGAATACCTAAAAACGTGATTTTCCGGTTATGCGAGCAGCTACGCAGGTACTTTGCAAAGCCTGAAAAGTTGTCAAAACGTTAAATTCGTCACATTTTAAATGTTACACTGCGCGGCTCCTCCGTATTCAACCATGCAGGTAACTTATGACTCCTTCGAATGCCTCTGCGCCGCAGGCTAATCAGGCGGCGCGACCCAACTGGTCGGCGGTTTTTGCGGTGGCCTTCTGCGTTGCCTGCCTGATTACCGTTGAGTTCCTGCCGGTAAGCCTGCTTACGCCGATGGCGCAGGATTTGGGCATCTCAGAAGGCGTTGCCGGGCAGTCGGTCACCACCACCGCGTTTGTGGCGATGTTTGCCAGCCTGTTTATCACCTCGATCATCCGCAGTACCGATCGTCGCTACGTGGTGATTCTGTTTTCCGTCCTGCTGACCGTCTCTTGTCTGCTGGTCTCCTTTGCCAACAGTTTCTCCTTGCTTCTGGTGGGGCGCGCCTGCCTGGGGCTGGCGCTTGGCGGTTTTTGGGCGATGTCGGCGTCGCTCACCATGCGGCTGGTGCCGATGCGCGTGGTGCCCAAAGCGCTGTCGGTCATTTTCGGCGCGGTATCGATAGCGCTGGTGATCGCCGCGCCGCTCGGCAGCTTCCTCGGCGGGATTATCGGCTGGCGTAACGTCTTTAACGCCGCCGCGGTGATGGGCGTGGTCTGTACGATTTGGGTGTTGAAGGCGCTGCCCTCTTTGCCTGGCGAGTCGACCTCGGCGCAGCAAAATATGTTTGGCCTGTTAAAGCGCCCCGGCGTAATGGCCGGGATGTGCGCCATCTTTATGGCCTTCGCCGGCCAGTTCGCCTTCTTTACCTATATTCGCCCGGTGTATATGACGCTGGCGGGCTTTGACGTTGACGGCCTGACGCTGGTGCTGTTGAGCTTCGGTATCGCCAGCTTCGTCGGCACCTCGCTCTCTTCGATGCTGCTCAAACGATCGGTGAAAGCGGCGCTGGCGGTTGCCCCGGTGGTGCTGGCCATCAGCGCGGCGGTGCTGGTGCTGTGGGGGGAGAGTAAAATCGTGGCGTCGGCGGTGGCCGTTATCTGGGGTTTTGCCTTCGCGCTGGTGCCGGTTGGCTGGTCAACGTGGATCACCCGCTCCCTGTCCGATCAGGCGGAAAAAGCCGGTTCGATTCAGGTGGCGGTGATCCAGCTGGCCAATACCTGCGGCGCAGCGGTGGGCGGCGTGGCGCTGGACCACCTTGGTCTGCTCTCGCCGCTGGTCCTCTCCGGTACATTAATGCTGCTCACCGGTGTACTGGTGGCGACGAAAGTACGGGTGTAATCGGCCGCAGTCAGGCGAACCGTCAATAAATCTACGGGCGTTCGCCCTGCGCCAGGCGACGGTTGATGTCGGCAATGACGCCCGGTAAATCCGCCAGCGTATCCACGACGTAATGCGCCCCGGCGGCGGACAGCTTCCCGGCGGCGTGCTCGCGGCGGGCGGCGATCTCTTCGGCGCTCATCTGCTGATATTCCTCCCAGCTGGCGCCGAATTCGTTACCGGAAACCGCCAGACCCACGCTCCACATCCCGGCGTTTAATCCTTCGGTAATGCCGGGAGCGGAATCATCAACCTTGACGCAGTGGGCTACCGAGTCGATGCCGAGGACAATGACGTTCTGCAACGCCATCCATGGTCCCGGCCGTCCCCCGACGGCGAGGTCGTCCGTCGCTACCCAGTGGTCAGGCGCATAGCCCTGCGCGGCGGCGGCCGGCGCCAGCTTTTCCATCACCGGACGCGGATAGCCGGAACAGGAGCCAATTTTTATACCTTCGGCGCGCAGCGCGGCAATGGTGTCGACAACCCCGGCGATTGGCGCAGCAAAATCGACGACTTTAGCAATCTGCAGCGGCATAAACGCGGCATAGATCGCATCGATATCGGCAGCGTTCATCGCGCGGCCAAACTTCGCCTGCCAGCGGGCGTCCACGGAGGGGAGTTTCCCCAGCGCTGCAATATGCTGCCATTTGCCGAGACCCATCGGCACCCTGGCTTCTTCGAGTGTAATCTCCACAGCAAAAGCCTGACGGAAGGCCTCAACGAAAATCTGCGTCGGCGCGAAGGAGCCAAAGTCGACGGTGGTACCTGCCCAATCAAGAATAACGGCGTTAATACGGTTCATGATGGTTCCTTAGCGTTGCCAGTACATGGCGTTTTTAATGGCCGCCAGCAGGGCGGTGATGTCGGCGTCGTACACTTCGCCAATGTTGCCGATACGGAAGCAGTCGCTTTGCGACACCTTGCCCGGATAGATCACGAAACCCTGCTCTTTAAGCCGCTGATAGAAATCCTTAAAGCGATACTGCGGCGCATCCGGGGAGTAAAACGCGGTGATGATCGGCGAGTGCAGGCTATCGTCGAGCAGCGGCTGAAAGCCTAATGCGCGCATTCCGGCCACCAGACGCTGCTGGTTAGCGCAGTATCGCTGGAGACGTGCGCTCACGCCGCCTTCTTCCGCCAGTTCTTTTAACGCCTGGGCAAAGGCCAGCACGGTATGAGTTGGTGAAGTAAAGCGCCACTTGCCGTGGTTATCCTCCATGCAGCGCCACTGGGCGTAGAGATCCAGCGACAGCGAGCGCGAGCGGCCCTGACAGTTTGCCAGTTCCGCTTCCCGGGCAATGACGAAGGCGAAGCCCGGCACCCCCTGTATGCATTTGTTGGCGGAGCTGATCAGATAGTCAATGTTCAGCGCGGCGACGTCCATGGGAATGCCGCCGAAGCTGCTCATGGCATCGACGATGTAGCGTTTGTCGTACCGTTTTGCCAGCGCCGCCACCGCTTCGATCGGGTTGAGCATACCGGTTGTCGTTTCGCAATGGACCATAGCGATATGGGTGATCGCCGGGTCGGTTTGCAGGATCCGTTCGATCGCTGCAGCGTCCGGTCGCGCGACTTCACCGCAGTCGTAAGGGTGGTGCGCAATGTTCAACAGTTTCGCCATCTCGATCATGCGCGCGCCGTAGGCGCCATTGCTGATAATCAAAATCTTGTCCTGCACGCCGATCGCGCTGCCGAGCACTGCCTCAACCGCGTAGCTACCGCTGCCTTGCAGCAGTACTGAAGTGTAGCCGTCGGCGGGCGTCGCCAGTTCCACCAGCCGTTGGCGGATGGCCTGAACCACGCCGAGATTGTAGTCATCGTCCCAGGTACAGCTGTCGAACAGCATCGCCTCTTTTACCGTACGGGAAGTGGTCAGCGGGCCGGGGGTCAGCAGCAGATAATTGCGTGGAGTCATCTATTTCACCATTTGGTCTATACCAGATACTTTTTATAATGGCGATCGTCTGCGGAAAAGGTCAAAGGGAAAGTGGCGCTGCAACAAAAAATTCATCTGGTTATGTATAATGAGCGCATCAAATTTGGCAGCGAGCGAACATGAAATCACCCTCTGGCGAGACGCCACAGTATCTGCTGATCAAGGCGCAGCTACAGGCGCGTATTCAAAACGGCGCGTTGAAGAGCGGCGATAAACTGCCTTCCGAGCGCGAGCTGTGCGCGCTGTTCAATACCACGCGTATTACGGTGCGCGAGAGCCTGGCGCAGCTTGAGGCCAGCGGCGTGATTTATCGCGCCGACCGCCGCGGCTGGTTTGTCACGCCGGAGCGGCTTTGGCTGGATCCGACGCAAAATACCAACTTCCATAAGCTGTGCCTGGAACAGGGGCGGGAGCCGAAAACGGTGCTGCTGGACGGGCGTTTAACCGCCGTTCCGCTGGACGTTATGGCGCCGCTGGCGCTGCAGCCATTCGATCAGGTTTACCTGCTCACCCGTCTGCGTTATGCCGACGGGCGGGCGATTTGCTACTGTGAAAACCACTGTCTGCCCGCCAGGGTTCCCGAGCTGCTGCGCCATGATTTAAACGGCAGCCTGACCGAGATTTATCAGACCCGCTATGACCTGATATATACCAGTATGCATCTGTCGTTCTGGCCCACCTCGATGCCGCCCCAGGCCGCCGACGCCCTGGGGGTGATGGAAGGGCGTCCGGCGCTGCTGCTGCGCCGGCTCAACTACGATCAACATGGGCGAATTCTCGATTACGATATCGAGTACTGGCGTCACGACAGCCTGCGCATCGAAGTCGATACCCATTGATTTTATGAGTCCTGTCCGAGCATTTTCCCCGGGTTGCGGCTGGCGCCTTACCCGGGCTACGGGTTCACCGCCGTCTGCGGACGGGTGGCCCGGACAGGCGCGTCAAGCGCCGCCTCCGGGAGGGGGCTCGGTATTGAATGTTTTAGAGCCGAGCGTCCCGGTGGCGCTGCGCTGACCGGGCTACGGGTTCACCGCCGTCTGCGGACGGGTGGCCCGGACAGGCGCGTCAAGCGCCGCCTCCGGGAGGGGGCTCGGTATTGAACGCCTCAGAGCCGGCGTCCCGGTGGCGCTGCGCTGACCGGGCTACGGATTCACCGCCGTCTGCGGACGGGTAGCCCGGACAGGCGCGTCAAGCGCCGCCTCCGGGAGCGGTATATCTCCCTCGGTTTAACCCTTTCGCCACACTTCATTCATCGTTTTGTCATAAAGCCCCGGTAGCGTGAACGTCAATCTGGTATAGACCATAAAGATCACCATCCGAAGAGGCTGATACGATGAAACTCTCCCGACTTGCTCTGTTAACCGTTACCGTACTCGCCAGCGCCCCGGTGTGGTCCGCTGAGGTTGTCACCGTTTATTCCGCCGACGGCCTGCACGACGGCGACAACAGCTGGTATCAGAACCAGTTTGCCGCTTTTACGAAGGCAACGGGCATCAAAGTGCAGTACGTTGAAGGCGGCTCCGGAGCGATTGTCGAACGGCTGGCAAAAGAGCGCACCAATCCGCAGGCGGACGTGCTGGTGACGGTGCCGCCGTTTATCCAGCGCGCCGCCAAAGAACAATTACTGGCCGAATTTAAGCCGCAGGGCAGCGACCAGATCCCCGGCGTCCACGACCGCTACTCGCCGCTGGTGAACAACTATCTGACCTTTATCTATAACAGCAGGCTGCTGAAAACCGCGCCGGCCAGCTGGCAGGATCTGCTCGATAGCCGTTTCAGGAACAAGCTGCAGTACTCGACGCCGGGACAGGCGGGCGACGGTACGGCGGTCATGCTGCAGGCGTTCCACAGCCTGGGCAGCAAAGATGCGGGGTTCGATTATCTGGGTAAACTCCAGACCAACAACGTCGGACCATCGGCTTCTACCGGTAAGCTGACCGCGCTGGTCAATAAAGGTGAGCTGTACGTCGCTAACGGCGATCTGCAAATGAACCTGTCGCAGATGGCGCGTAATCCGCATGTGCAAATCTTCTGGCCCGCAGATGCTAAAGGCGAACGCAGCGCGCTGGCGCTGCCCTATACCATCGGTCTGGTGCAAAACGGCCCGAACGGTGAAAACGGTAAAAAGCTGATTAACTTCCTGCTCGATAAGCCCGCTCAGGCCAGCGTTAGCGCGCTCTCCTGGGGGCTGCCGGCGCGCAGCGACGTGACGCCGGAAGACGCTAACTTTAAAGCGGCGAAAGCGGCGCTTAACGGCGTGAAAAGCTGGGAACCCAACTGGGACGAGGTTGCGGCTTCACTGTCGGCGGATATTGCCCGCTGGCATCAAGTCACCGACAGCGAGTAAGCGTGATGTTAATGAAAACGACCGTCGCTCATCCCCCGTCATCGACGGGAACGTCCGGGATCACTCTCGACTCGCTGCGCGTTTCTTATCACGGCAACGTGGTGCTGAAGCCGCTGACCTTAACTATTGAACCGGGTGAAGTGCTGGCGCTGATCGGTCCATCCGGATCCGGAAAAACCACGGTGCTGCGGGCGATAGCCGGATTTGTACAGCCGGCGGGCGGGCGGATTTTGCTGGGCGACACGGATGTCACCCACCTGCCGCCGTATCAACGCGGCCTTGGCATGGTGGTGCAAAACTACGCCCTGTTTCCGCATATGAAGGTAGAAGATAACGTCGCCTTCGGCCTGCGGGCGCAGAAGCAGCCGAAAACGGAGATAGCTGCACGCGTCAAAGACGCCCTGAAAATCGTCGGCATGGCGGATTACGCCAGCCGCTATCCGCACCAGCTATCCGGCGGCCAGCAGCAGCGCGTCGCGATTGCCCGCGCCATCGCCGTACGTCCGCGGGTCTTGCTGCTTGATGAGCCGCTCTCGGCGCTGGATGCGCAAATCCGTCACAACATGGTGGAGGAAATTGCCCGCCTGCACCGCGAACTGCCGGAACTCACAATTCTCTACGTTACCCACGATCAGACCGAAGCCCTGACCCTGGCGGACAAGATTGGCATCATGAAAGACGGCTCGCTCATTGCCCATGGCGAAACCCATCAGCTTTACCACTATCCGCCTAATCGTTTCACCGCCGAGTTTCTCGGACGTGCCAATATCCTGCAGGCGACGGCGCTGAAAGATACCGCAGGGCCTGGCCTGGTCAGCATCAGCTGCGGCGGTGGATTGATTACCGCTTTCAGCCGCGGCGGTCAGCACGGCAATAATAAGCTGCTGTGTATTCGTCCGCAGCATATGAGCCTCGTGCCGCGAACGGCCACCAGCAACCGGCTTAACGCTACCCTGCAGTCGGTGCACTGGCAGGGCGATTTGACCCACCTGCTATGCGACGTGGCCGGGGAGGCGGTGCGCATTGTGATGACCCACGTGGATCCGCTGCCGCGGGCCGGCGACAGGCTGGCGCTCTATTTTGAACCCAACGATGCGGTCCTGATTGAGGTGTCATAATGTCGCAGATCCTAACGCTCCCGCGTCGCTCTGTTCAGCTGCGGCCCTTACTGTGGCTTCTGCCGCCGCTGCTGGTGCTGGCGACCCTGTTTTTCTACCCGCTGCTGCTGATCGGCGAACAGGCGCTACGTGATGCCAGCGGTCACCTGAGCCTTGAAACCTTCTGGCAGGTCGTGGGATCCCGGCGCTTTATCAACGCGTTGCTCAATACGATGCAAATCGCGGTCTTCGCCACCCTGGGCTGCCTGCTGCTCGGCAGCATCCTGGCGCTGATTCTGGTGTTTATTCCCTTTCCCGGCAGCCAGTTGATCAGCCGGGTGATTGATACCTTTATTGCCCTGCCGACCTTTCTCATTACCCTGGCGTTTACTTTTATCTACGGCTCCGCGGGTTTGCTGAATGGTGCGCTAATGTCGCTATTGTCTTTCGAACTGCCGCCGATCGATTTTCTTTATTCCATTCAGGGCGTGATTCTGGCGGAAATCACCGTTTTCACGCCTCTGGTGATGCGTCCGCTGATGGCCGGGTTGCGGCAGATTGATAAAAGCCAGCTAGAGGCGGCGAGTATTCTCGGCGCGCATCCGCTGCGGGTTATCGGCCAGGTGATTTTCCCGGCGGCGCTGCCGGCGCTGATGGCGGGCGGTAGCCTGTGCCTGCTGCTGACGACTAACGAGTTCGGCATCGTACTGTTTATCGGCGCCAAAGGTGTGAATACGCTGCCGATGATGGTGTACAGCAAGGCTATTCTCGAATCGGATTACAGCCAGGCCTGCATGATTGCCCTGATAAATATTCTGCTGTCGCTGGGACTGTTTATAATCTATCGCCTGGCCGCCGCGCGTACCGGCGTGAGGAGCTAACGATGTTGATTTGGTCGCGTAAAGGCCGCGCGGCGGCGGGCGCGCTGGCGGCAACGCTGTTTGCCGGATTCTTCTTCCTGCCGCTGGCGGTGATTTTGATGTCCAGCCTGAGCCAGCAGTGGAACGGCCTGCTGCCGTCCGGTTTTACCCTTGGGCACTTTGTGAACGCCTTTCGCGGGGCTGCGTGGGATGCGCTCTTTTCCAGCCTGATGGTTGGATTTTGCGCCAGCCTGCTCGCTCTGCTGTGCGGCACGTGGGCTGCGCTGGCTCTGCGCCAGCACGGCGCGAAGCTGCAAAAATATCTTGGGCTGGCGTTCTATTTACCGAGCGCCATTCCTTCGGTATCGGTGGGTTTAGGCATTCTGGTGGCTTTCAGCCAGGGGCCGCTACAAATGAACGGTACTTTCTGGATCGTGCTGGCGGCGCACTTCGTGCTGATTTCTGCGTTTACCTTCAGCAACGTCTCCACCGGTCTGACGCGGATTTCCGCCGATATTGAAAGCGTCGCCTCCAGCCTCGGGGCATCGCCGTGGTATCGCCTGCGCCATGTCACGCTGCCGCTCATGGCTCCGTGGATGATCTCCGCGCTGGCGCTGAGCCTGTCGCTGTCGATGGGGGAGCTGGGCGCGACGGTGATGATCTATCCGCCGGGCTGGACGACGCTGCCGGTGACGATTTTCAGCCTCACCGATCGCGGCAATATTGCCGATGGTTCGGCGCTGACCATCGTGCTGGTGGGCATCACGCTGCTGCTGATGATTAAGCTTGAGCGCATTGCCCGCCGGATGAGCCAGAGGTAATCATCACATCGGGCGACGGATTCACCGTTGCTCGGTAGGGAAGCCCGGGTAAGGCGTTACGCCGCCACCCGGGGAATACGCCGGGATAAATATATCGATGCGGCTTCTTCCCGGCTCGCGCTGCGCTTAGCCGGGCTACAGGTTCACCGTTGTCTGCGGTACGCTAGCCCGGATAAGGCGACAGCCGCCATCCGGGACGGCTTCACAAGCTTAGAACCACGCTTCAAACATGCCGCCAACGTTCAGCGAATCCAGCTGTTCGTCTTTGGTGCCGTTGACCTTTGCGGTGCGCTTGTTATCTACCTGACCGCCGGTCACGTAGAAGCGCAGCATCGGGCGGAACTCCGGCCCCATACCGATGGCGATATTCTGCGACAGCGTCAGCTTCCAGCCGTGGTTATCGCCGCCCTGGTCGTAATCGACGCGCTGATAGCCCGCTTCCAGCCAGGTGGAGTGGACATCGTTCCAGAAATACATCGGACGGACAATGGCGCCGTAGTTTTTACGATTGTCGGTATTGTCTTTACCGTTGTCATAGTCGTGGAAGGCCAGCAGATATTCGATCTGCGCCTGCTGGGTGAATTTATGCAGCCCTTCAAAGCTGACATAGATAGCGGTGAGATCGTCGGTCTTGTTATAGACGCTGTTATCCGAGTTGTCGGAGTAGCGCAGAATCACTTTATTGACGCCGCTGTCGTTGGTGTGGCTCAGCACCAGCCCGCCCTGCCAGGCTTCGAGACGCTCGTCGCTGTCTACCGCTTTCGAATCGAAACCGTAGTTGGCGTAAACCTCAACGTCGATCGGCCCGGCTTTAAGATTATGGGTTTTAGTGGTCAGCGCATAGTGGCCATCATCGCCGGTTCCGGAGCCGCCTGTACAGGTGATGCGCGACGGGTTCGCTTCGTCGGCCATCACTTCCGGGCTACAGGATTCCACCTGCGACACCGCCGCCACGTCGAACTGCACGCCGCCGATATCAAAGTTCTTCACCCCGGCGCCCTGGCCGTCGTGGTTCATCCAGAAGTAGTCGTTGATCCCCTGTTGCGGGCGCTGATGGAAGTCGCGGCCGGCCCAGATATAGGCGTTGGGGTTAGACTCCAGCACGTTGGTAACGCCGACGTAGGCTTTTTTCAGGTTAACTTCGTCGCTCCAGTGGTCAAACATGACGTTGATATCCCAGATCGCGCCTTGACTGCTCTTAAAGGCTTTGGTTATCTGAAATTCGCCGCCGTTGCCTTCGTTGCCTAAACGACCGATCGCGGAGGCGCCGTTATAGGAACCATCCACGCCGACAAACTTCTGATCGCCGGTCTGGAACTGCGCGCCGTAGCGGGCGTAGCCGCTGAACTTCAGGCCGAAGGGGATCGCCATATCCGGCGTGGCTGCGGTGGTCTGTGGGTTGGTAATGACGTCCACTTTTTTATCGGCGGCGGCATCGATTTTCGCCTGGCGTTCGGCCAGGGCTTTATCGACGGCTTTGGCGACAATGGCGTCGATCTGTTCCTGAGTAAATTCTTGTGCAAATACGGAAACTGGGCACAGCGCGGCGACGACCGCCATGGTTAATGGCAGTATTTTTACAGTTTTCATCATTATCTCGCTTTTAGTAATTTATATATTTAGATAATAGCTATCCCGCCAGGATAAGCTGGTTTATTTATTCCGGGTACAGTTGCTAAATATTGATATAAATTAACGCTGGTATAAATGAATAAGCTCTTCTGAAAATTCACGCGCGAGCAGCGAATTCATCAGATGGTCCTGAGCATGCACCATAATGAGGGGCATCGGCTGGCGCGCTTGGCCCGCATCCTGCGCGATAAGCTGGGTTTGCATCTGGTGCGCCCGGCGGGCGTAGCCATCGGCTTCATTCAGCAGCAAGCGCGCTTCATCTATATTACCGCTACGGGCACAATGCAGCGCTTCAAAACATAATGAGCGTGACTGTCCCGCATTAACGATAATTTCCATTACCGCATCTTCTAGTTCAATCATAATAGTTCCTGAGGTCATTAACCTTATTATTTAAATAATGCAGTGAAAGTCCCTTTTCCGCATTATTTATGCCGTCATGATAAATATGCTATTAAATATATGAGTTAATTATTGGCTGACCGTTTCGGCAACCGGCACCGCAGCTTTGGCTTTTTCGACTTCAGTTTTCATTAATGAGCGTTCATAGGCGCGGAGGAATGGCAGATAAATTACCGCTGACATCACCATGCAAATTAAGCACATCACCACCGGGCTTAGCGTCCAGTTTGCAGCCCAGGATGCACCGATAGGGGCCGGGGTCGTCCACGGGGTCAGCGAAACGACCTGGCTGAGCCAGCCGAGGCGCGTCGCACCGTAAGCCAGAACGGCGTTAATCATCGGGACAAAGACGAACGGGATAAACATCATCGGGTTCATGATTATCGGCGCACCGAACAGAATCGGTTCATTGATATTAAAGAAGCTCGGAACGATACCCATTTTGCCAATGGTGCGCAGGTGAGCTACGCGGCTACGCAGCAGCAGGAAGGCCAGCGGAAGCGTGGAGCCGACGCCGCCAATCAGCAGATAGTGGTCCCAGAAACCCTGCAGATAGACATGGGGCAGAGCCGCGCCGGCCGCCAGCGCTGCCTGGTTCGCCGACAGGTTGGCCATCCAGAAGGGGTTCATAATGCCGGTCACGATCAGCGAGCCGTGGATCCCGGCGAACCAGAAAATCTGACACATCAGCACCGACAGCATTATCGCCGGCAGAGAGTCAGAGGCGGAAACCAGCGGCTCCAGCAGGTGCATAATCGCCTGCGGCAGAATCATACCGGTCTGCGCTTCGATAAACAGATTCAGCGGATGCAGTGTCGCGATCACCACCAGCACCGGGATAAGGATTTCGAACGAGCGCGCGACGCCGGTCGGCACCTCTTTCGGCAGACGAATCGTAATGTTGTTCTGCTTCAGCCAGGCGTAAACGCGGGTAGAGTAGATAGCGGTGATCAAAGCGGTGAAAATACCCTGACCAGAGAGATACTGGGTGGAGATTTTGCCGTCGGCATACGGCGCGGCAACCAGTAAGAAAGCCATAAACGCCAGCAGACCGGACATCACCGGATCGAGCTGGAACTGGCGTCCCAGGCTGGCGCCGATTCCCACCGAAATAAAGAACGTCATCACGCCCATGCTGAGGTTAAACGGCAGCATCAGCTGTTCGCGATACTGCTGGGAGAAGTCCAGCCAGCCGCGGGCGAAACCGTTAGTGGTATCCGGCGAAAAAGGCGGAAAGATAAATACCAGCATGAATGAGCCGATGATCATAAACGGCAATGCGGCAGTGAAACCATCGCGAATCGCGATAACGTATTTCTGCTGTCCAAGGCGTCCTGCCAGCGGGGTAATTGATTGCTCGATCACGGCAATCATGGACTGATACAGAGAACTCATTTGTACACCTCTTAATGCGCTTCGATCAGCGACAGGGCATAATCCAGAACGTTGTCTCCCCGCTGCATCCCGTAATCCATGGTGTTAATTGGCTGGACCGGAATATTCAGGGGCGCGGCTTTCTCAGATAAGGTTTTCAACATGTACTTCACCTGGGGCCCAAGAAGCACCACCTGGTACTGCGGAAACTGCATATCAAATTCGGAAACTCCATAGGCATCAATCTGCACCGGCAGGGCGCGTTCCTTCGCGGCATCGACCATCTTTCTGACCAACAGACTGGTGGACATCCCGGCAGAGCAGCACAGCATAATCTTGTACATCGACGATCATCCTCAAAATGTAAAAAGTTATTGCGTGGATGATTTGATATCAGACGGAAACCGGTTTCCATTTATAAAAAACAGAACTGTGATAACCGTCAAGATCCATCAGTCAAAGGGTGTGTTAATTAGATTTGGCTCACAGATTTTCGTGATTTTTGCTACGTTTTTCCGCGAAACGGAAAATCGGTTTCCAAATAAAAAAGGAAACGGATATACTGCCGCTGGTTATTATTGAAGCGATTCAGGTTTATGGATTTACGGGGATCGGATTAGCCCTGTCAGGGGAAAATAATGTCTACTATCAACGATGTATCACGATTAGCTGGGGTATCTAAAGCCACAGTCTCTCGGGTGTTGAGCGGTTCGCGCGGCGTAAAGGAAGCCAGCCGGCAGGCGGTATTACAGGCGGCGGAAGAACTCAACTACCGGCCGAACATGATAGCGCAATCTTTACTGAGTCAGACCACCGGCTGCATCGGCGTGATCTGCGCCCAGGACAACATCAATCAAACCACCAGCTATCTCTATGCGCTGGAAAAGCAGCTCAGCCAGCACCAGAAGCATCTGCTGCTGCGTTTTGCCAACAGCCGCGGTAGGGTGCTGCACTCTCTGGAAGAGTTAACCTGCGGTTTATGCGACAACGTGCTGATTATCGGCGCCCGGTTTCCGCTCAATATCGACCGTCCTGACGTGGTGCTGATCGACTGTCTGGAAAGCGAAGGGGCGAACAGTATTCATTTTGACCACGCATTCGCGGCGGAAACGGCCTGTAACTATCTGATAAGCCAGGGGCGCAGGCAGATTGCGCTTATCCACCCGCAGGGCAGCGGCTTTGCAGACCAGGTCCTGCTGGGCTATAAGCACGCGCTGGAAAAGAATTTTCTGCCGTTTAATCGCAACCTGGTTTTTCTCGACAGTCATTCGCCATCCGTAGCGGTGCAGGAGCTGGTGAATAACGCAACAACCTTGAACTTCAATGCGTTATTGGTTGCCAACGAGCAGCAGGCGCAGTTGGTGGTGCCGCAGCTCCAGGCATTTAACCGCGCGGTGCCGGAAAAAGTCATGGTATTCAGCCTGGCGGGCTCGTTACAGCTGCCCGGTATTCCGACTATCCCGGCGATTGAATATTCAATGGACGCGATGGCCAGCCGGATAGTCAACTGGCTGACCGAGAAGACGCAAATGCTCGGCAGTAGCCCGCTGCGCGGGGATTTGATCATCCCGAACCGCTGATGGCGTCCAACCCGCCGACGGAATCAGGGCGTTGGGCACTGAATGCCGCTAATGGCCTTCTGATAAGCGGCGCTGTTGTTTTTATCCAGCGCCCGCGTCGCGCTTTGTACGGCGGTCTTATTTTCCGCTGATTCCAGCACGCGGTTAGCAAACTGCGTATCATCCAGCGCGCTGCTGGCAGGGCAGTTTTTCCTCACATCCTTCACGATCTGCTGCTTCTGCTGTTCAAATGCTTCTGCTGTTCAAACTTCAGTCCGGAGAGCGGCGCGGCTGTGGCCAGATGGGGTAGCATCAGGCTGGCTGCCAGCGAAAGCGCAATACTCATTCTCTTCATCATGGATATCCTTATTTTTATTAAAGGGTTTTTCTAACTATAGACACATTCCCGAAATAACCATTTTGCGTGCCGGTTTCCGCAAAAATGCATCCGTTTCAGCCGCTGAAATTTATCTTCCGTACCGGCAAGCAAAGCCGCAGATGCGCAGATGCCCCCCTTTCTTTTGATGGATATATTTCTGCCATTGCGTTTCAGGGATGGCGGAGCATGATGAAAAAAGGAACCTCCTCGACGCCGCACGACGCGGTTTTTAAGCAGTTTTTATCGCATCCCGAGTGCGCCAGGGATTTTATCGACATTCATCTTCCCGCGTCGCTGCGCCAGCTATGCGATCTGCAAACGCTCAGGCTGGAGTCAGGCAGCTTTATTGAAGCGAATTTACGCGCCAGCTACTCCGACGTGCTGTGGTCGCTAAAAACCAGCGGCGGTGATGGCTATATCTACGTGGTGATTGAACACCAGAGCACGCCGGATGCGCATATGGCATTCAGGCTGATGCGCTACGCGCTGGCGGCGATGCAGCGTCATCTGGATGCCGGGCATAAAACGCTGCTGCTGGTGGTGCCGATGCTGTTTTATCACGGCGCGAAAAGCCCTTATCCCTTCTCGCTTTGCTGGCTGGATGAGTTTACCGATACGCAGACAGCGCGACGACTTTATGCCGCCGCTTTCCCACTGGTGGATATTACGGTGGTGCCGGATGACGACATTATGCAGCACCGGCGTGTAGCGTTGCTGGAGCTGATTCAAAAGCATATTCGCCAGCGCGATTTACTTGGCCTGGTGGAGCGATTAGCAGAGCTGTTGGTTAAAGGTTGCGCTAATGACAGCCAGTTGAAAGCGCTGTTTAATTACATGCTGCAGTGTGGTGATGCGCCTCATTTTGGTGAATTTCTTCACGAGGTCGAGCGGCGCGTTCCTCAACATAAGGAGGTACTCATGACGATTGCGGAAAGGCTACGGCAGGAAGGGAGACAAGAAGGCAAGTTGGAGGGCAAGTTAGAGGGCAAGTTAGAAGGTAAACAAGAGGGTAGACAAGAAGAAGCGTTGCGTATTGCTCGTTCATGTCTGGAACAGGGATTTGAGCGCGAGCTGGTGCAGGTGGTTTGTGAGCTGTCGGATGACGATCTGAAGATGCTGCAAACTCAGGTCGCAGCATCTCCGGCCAGATAATTGTCAGCCTGTTTTCACCCGCCGCCGCGAATCCATGGCGATCAGCACCACCGACGAGAGAATCAGCAGCGTGCCCAGCCAGTCCGGCAGGCTAAAGGTAATGCCGAGCAGCAGCAGCGAGAGCAGGGCGCTACTCAGCGGCTCCGCGCAGCTGAGGATCCCCGCCTTCGCGCCGCCAATCTTCTGCGCGCCGTTCAGGTAGAGGCTGAATGTCAGCGAGGTGCCAATAACCACCAGGTAGAAAAAGGCCAGCAGCAGGCCGCCGGTCACCACAAAATGGTTGCCCTGTCCGGCGTAGAATGGCAGCAGCATGGCGCCGCCGAGCAGCATGCTCCAGCCGACAATCGGCAGGGTGCCGTAGCGGGCAATCAGCGTCGATGGATATGTCGTGTAGAACGCGGCGGCAAATGCCGAAGCAATCCCCCAGAACAGCGCTGCGGGAGAAATCGACAGCGTTGTCGGATTGCCGTGGGTCACCAGCAGAAATGTGCCCGCCAGCGAGGTACCGATGGCCGCCAGCACCAGCGGACTGGGGCGCGTTTTGCGGGCGATGGCAAACCACGCAACGATAATTGTCGGTGACAGGAACTGCAGCACCGTCGCGGTGGCGGCGTTTGATTTCTCGATGGTCATCAGAAAGGTGTACTGCACGGTGAGCGCCCCGAACAGCGAAAAAATCAGCAAACTGATAGCGTCCTGGCGATTTTGCAGGACGCGGAAAATTTTATCGCCGTGAACGAACGAGAGCATCAGAAGAATCAGACCGGCGAACAGCAGGCGCGTCATGGTCAGAAACGGCGATGACATCTGACTTTGCTGCATAATATATTGCGCGCAGACGCCGGAACTGCCCCACAGCACGGCGGCGATCAGTACGTTAAGCATCCCTTTTTTGCTGGAGCCCATCTTTCCCTCAGGTGAAATATCGCAAAGGGGGCATCATAGCATGAGCGCGTCCCGGTAGCGGGGCAGGAAATGGTAGTGGGAGTATTTGCGTGCCCCTTGCGGCGGAAGACCGTTGGGTTTGGCGATCTGACGCGTAAGCTGGTAGCGAGTTAGATCCCGTCGAAAAGAAAATCCATTGAAGCTTTAACGACTTCGCGCTGGTGATTCAGATTACAAACCTCTTCACCCAGAACACGATGTGGGATGCTGGCGAGTTCGTGAGTCATCACGACGTATTCTTCCCCTTCTACGGTGACAAGCGGTGTTAAACGATCGGCGCGTGGACCTTTATAGTTTTTCAGTGGAAACAGTGGAATCACAACCCGAGTATTGCGCTCGCCGATAATGTCACTCTGTACATCAAGGAGGTAAGGATACGCAGCAATTCGACCTGTATTCTTATAAACGTAATACTGCATATTTAGAACGTCCTGTATTCATCAGAGAGAAGTCCATTTTCCTCAGTTAAATTATTGAGGTAGTCGATTGCCAGGGCATTTTCTTTTTGCCAGCGGGCTATTTCGAGGCTGTGGATTTCGCTTTTTAGAGCGTTAGTCAACGTTAGAGACAGATTGATGCCGACCTCACGAGCCTGTTTGACCAGGCCAGGGTCCAGTGTCACGCTGACGTTCTGCTTATTGCGTTTTGCGGCTGGCATAGGGAATCTCCTGTGTAATCTACACGTGTAGATTACACAGAAATAAATAAACCCGCCATTCGGCGGGTTAAAAAACATTCAATTTTTATGCGCCGGGCGCACGTCTTAGCTTAAATCAACGTTTTTACTGCCGAACAGCCAGGTGAGGGCAAATCCGCAGAGATAAGAGACCGCCAGCCCGGCGGCATACACCGCCATACCGGCGTAGATCCCGCTGCCGGAGGTCATCAGCGGCAGCGCCACCAGCCCGGACGGGCCAAATACCGTATTCAGGCCAACCGGCAGCCCCATCCAGGCGATGAGCCCGAGAAAGAAACCGCCGCAAGCGCCGCCGAGACAGGCGGTGATAAACGGCTTCATACGCGGCAGCGTGACGCCGTAAATCAGCGGTTCGCCGATACCGAGGAAGCCGGGGATAATTGCCCCTTTAATCTGCGTGCGCAGCAGAGAACCGTGCTTCGCCCGCCAGAAAAGCGCCAGCGCCGCGCCAACCTGTCCGGCCCCGGCCATGGCCAGTATCGGAAACAGCGAGTTAAACCCCTGCGCATCCACCAGCGCGAAATAGACCGGCACGAAGCCCTGATGGACGCCGAACATCACCGCCAGCAGGAACAGGCCGGCCAAAACCGCAGATCCGAACGGGTTACCGTTAAGGTGCAAAAACAGCCATGACATCCCGGTAAACAGCCAGCCGCCGATCGGCATAATAACGGTAAACGTTATCGCGCCCATGATCAGCAGCGTCACCGCCGAGGTGAGGATCATATCGAGGTTGGCAGGCATGAAGCGTCGCACCTGCTTCTCCACCCACGCGCCGATAATCGAGGCGATCAGTACGCCGATAATATTGCCGCGCGGGTCAATACCGTGGCCGAAGAAGGTCGAAATTCCGGAATAGAAGCCGCTGGTGGCTTCCGGGTTATAGCCGAGGACAAACAGCGCAGCGATGATCGCTCCGTTGACTCCGGAGCCGCCGAAAGCTTTCTGGGCGTTATAGCCGATCAGGATGCTCAGGAAGGTAAACATTCCCTTGCTGAACACCTTCATGTAGCCGATCAGCGCCAGCAGCGTCGCATTCGGATGCGCGTTTTCAAGGACGAATATCTGCTCCGCCAAAGTGGCGAACCCCAGCAGCAGGCCGACGGCGATAAAACCGGGAATGAGTGGGGTGAAAATAGTAGCGAATTTCGCGAGGAATTTTTGAATGCCGCTGGTTTGCTTGCTCTTCAGCGCCTGTTTCTTTTCGGCGGCGACGTCGGCCAGCGATGGCGCCTCCGCCGGCGCGTCTTCCAGTAACGCGTTCATCATTTCCGCCGCGCTTTGCGCCTTGCCGGGCCCAAGGACGACCTGAAACTGTTCATCGCTAACGATCACTCCCATCACGCCGTTAATCTGACGGATGGCGGCGCTGTCGGCCCGTGATTCATCGCGTAGGGTCAGGCGCAGCCGGGTCATACAGTTGCCCGCCTGCGCGACGTTCCCGGCTCCGCCCACGTGCTGCAGGATCCGCGCTATCATCTCTTTATTTATTTTCGCCATTGCAGATTCCCCGTGAGTCAGCGGTCAGGAGTGGCTCAGCGCCTTGCGGATATAGCCGTTATTTTTTGCCAGCAGCGCCTGAGCCTCCGCGGCGCTTAAATCAGCCAGCACCATCACAATCGCCGTTTTGCAGTGGCGATCGCAGGCTTCCAGCGCGCTCTGGGCGGTTGCGCGATCGCATTCGGTCGCTTCCATGACGATGGACACCTGGCGCTCGATAAGCTTGGCGTTGGTCGCTTCAACGTCCACCATCAGATTGCTGTAAACCTTGCCGATGCGAATCATCGCCCCGGTTGAAATCATATTCAGCACCAGCTTCTGCGCGGTACCCGCCTTCAGGCGCGTTGAGCCGGTCACCACTTCCGGACCCACGACCGGCGTAATGGCGACGTCCGCCAGCCGGGCCATTTCGCCGTGCGGGTTACAGCTGACGATGGCGACAAAAGCGCTCTGGCTATGGGCATACTCCATCGCGCCGATGACGTACGGCGTGCGTCCGCTGGCGGCCAGGCCGACCAGTACATCGCGGCTGCTAAAGTTCAGATTCTGCAAATCCATCGCCCCTTGGGCTTTGTTGTCTTCGACGTTTTCCACGGCGCTCAGGATCGCTTTATGACCCCCCGCGATAATGCCCACCACCTGCTCCGGGCGGGTACCGAAGGTCGGCGGGCACTCGCTGGCATCAAGGATCCCCAGGCGACCGGAAGTACCCGCGCCAATGTAAATCAGGCGCCCTCCCGCCTGCAGCGCCGCCGCGACGTTATCCACGACCTGGGCAATTTGCGGCAGATAGGGGGTAATGGCGTGGGCCACCTTCCGATCTTCCTGGTTAATCACCGTCAGCATCTCTTCGGTGGAAAGGGTATCAATGTTGACGCTATTGGCGTTGCGGCGCTCGGTCAGCAGTTTGCTCAGGTCGATACTCATAGGAACCTCTTTATTCACAGTGGCGGGCAGTATAAGGAATTAATTATTCCTTTCCTGTGAAGGTTATCACGATTGGTGTTGAAGAAATAATAGGTGATTTCAGCACTGGCGGGAAAGATGGCGGTAATAAAATTGGAATTTTTTATTACCGCCGGAGAAGATTATACCGTGGGCCGCGGCTTTTTCAGGCCAATCAGCAGCGCGGCCAGATAGCAAAGGCTCATCGCGAAACTCATTTTGAGCATCGTTTCGCCGCCGAGTCCGGCCAGCGGCGCGGCAATACCGCCGAACACAAACATCAGCGTGCCCATCAGGGCTGACGCGGTGCCGGATTGACGGGCATTAATGGCATTCATCGCTTCCGCACCGGCGACGGTGCTGATACCGCTCATCATAGAAACGGTAAAAAACAGGCCGACCAGCGCCAGCGTCGGCAGCGGTAGCCAGGCGAAGAGCAGGGTGATGGCGGCAAACGTCACTGCCAGCAGCTGGCCGCCGCGCAGCAAGGCTTCGGCGCTGAAGCGGCGTGCCAGGCGGGAAAAGATCAGCGCCGCGATAATCAGCCCGATGCCGTTTAGGCCGAACAGCAGGCTGAACTGCATCGCGCTCATGGCATATTCGCTCTGGATAACGAACGAAGATGAGCCGATATACGAAAATAGCCCGGCCATCATAAAGGCCTGAATCAGGCAGTAGCGCATAAAGCGGCGGTTTTTCAGTACCGGCGCCTCATCCTGCTGCTGCGTAACCGAGGCGGCGCTTTTAACCGGCAGCGTTTCGTGCAGCACCGTCAGGCTGAGCAGCAGCAAAATAATGCCGATCGCCGCCATCGCCCAGAACAGAATACGCCAGTCGAAGGCGGTGATGATCCAGCCGCCGAGTACCGGTGAAAGCACCGGCGCAATGCCGTTAACGGTCATCAGCAGGGCGAAAAACTGGGTCAGCAGAGTGCCCTGATACTTGTCGCGGGCGATGGAGCGCGACAGCACCGAGCCGCCCGCGCCGGCGAAGCCCTGCAGAAAGCGCCAGGCGATCAGCATATGGATATCGTAGGTTATCGCGCACATCGCCGAGGAGAAGATAAACAGCAGCAGGGAGAGCGCCAGCGGCTTTTTACGGCCAATGCGATCGCTCAGCGGGCCGAAAAACAGCTGCCCAAGGCCGAGACCAATCAGCGCCGCCGTGAGCGACAGCTGGGTCTGCGTGCCGGTGGCGCTGAGCTGCTGGGTGATTTCCGGCAGCGCGGGCAGATAGAAGTCGGTACACAGCGGCCCAATGGCGCTAAGCAAACCGAGAACCACGACCCAGGAGAGAGAAATTCGGGACATATCAACGAGCTCCTTGTCATCAAACCGGGCGTTGCCGCCCGACAAAAGTGTTAGCTGGCGCCGCCTCCCAGCGACTGCCAGAGGGTAATGCGGTTTTCCAGATCGGTCTGCTGGAGGGAGATCAGCGTGGCCTGCGCCGACCACAGCGTTCGCTGGGCGGTCAGCACCGACAGATAATCTCCGACCCCGGCCTGATAGCTCTTCATCGCAATATTCAGCGATTTCTGCTCCGCCGCGACGTATTTATTCTGCGCGTCCAGCTGTTCGCTGAGCGTTTCCCGGCGCGCCAGCGCGTCGGCGACATCCTTAAAGGCGCTCTGAATGGTCTTCTCATAGGTGGCGATCAGACCCTTTTTCTCCGCTTCAGCGTAGCGCAGCTGCGCCAGGTTGCTGCCGCCGGTAAACAGCGGCAGGCTGATGGACGGCGCGAATGACCACACCTGCATGCCGTGGCTGAACAGCGACGAGAGCGAGTCGCTGCCGACCCCGGCGCTGGCGGTCAACGAGATGGACGGGAAGAAGTTGGCCCGCGCCGCGCCGATATCGGCGTTAGCGCTCTTCAGATTATGCTCCGCTTCCTGGATATCCGGGCGGCGCAGCAGTACCGATGAAGAGACGCCCGCCGGCACCAGGGTGATACTACGATCGCCAAGGCTTTCAAGGGTGCCGGGCAGCAGGCTATCCGGCACGGTTTCTCCGGCCAGCAGGTTGAGCGCGTTTTTATCCTGCGCCACCAGCGTGCGGTAGCTGGCGACGCTGGCGCGCGCCTGCTGATAAACGCTTTCCGCATCGCTCAGGTCGCCAGCTGAGGCGGTGCCGACTTCCATCTGGCGGGTGACGATGTTGCGCGAGTTCTCCGCGCTGGCCATGGTTTCCTGCGCCAGCGCCAGATTGCTGTTGTCCGCGGCGAGGGTTATCCACGCGGTGGTCAGATCGGCAATCATCGTCAGACGCGTATTCTGAGCGGTGAATTCGCTGGCAAGCCAGGTTTCCCGCGCCGCGCGCGTCAGGCTTTGGTTCTTACCAAACAGATCCAGCTCGAAGCTGGAAACCGCGCCGTCGGCTTCCGCTGACGAGGTGAGACCGCTGGCCACCGTTTTACTGCGGGTATGGCTCAGCTCGGCGTCGAGGGTCGGAAACAGCGAGGCGCGGGTTTCACCAAACTGGGCGCGCGCGGCTTCGATGTCGGCCAGCGCTTTCTGCACGTCGCGGTTGCTGGTTAACGCGATGTTCACCACTTTTTTGAGGCGGGCGTCATTCACTACCTGCTGCCAGTCGCTGACCACCGCGGTTGCCTCGCCGTGGCTGCCCGGCAGGGTCGCTGGCACAGGCGCGGCCGGGCGCTCATAGTTCGGATCGAGAGAGACGCAGCCCGCCGTCAGGAGCGCAACAAAGACTAAGGTAAAACGAAACATAACTTACTCCTGAGAAGAACGATGGCGGGTGAAGAAGCGTTTCACCAGCACAAAGAACAGCGGCACGAAGAACACCGCCAGCAGCGTCGCGGTCAGGGTTCCGCCGATAATCCCGGTACCGATCGCCACGCGGCTGTTGGCCCCTGCTCCGGTGGCGATCGCCAGCGGCAGCACCCCGGCAATAAACGCCAGCGAGGTCATCACAATAGGTCGTAGGCGGGTCTGCGCGGCGCGCATGGCGGCACGCGACAGGGAATAGCCCTCTTCCACCGCCGATTCGGCGAATTCGACGATCAGGATGGCGTTCTTCGACGACAGGCCGATAGTGGTTAACAGCGCCACCTGGAAGTAAACGTCATTGTTCAGACCGCGCATCCATGCCGCCAGCGCCGCGCCGAGCAGCCCAAGCGGGATCACCATGATCACCGAGAACGGTACCGACCAGCTCTCATACAGCGCCGCGAGGCACAGGAAGACCACCAGAATCGAGATGGCGTAGAGGCTCATCGCCTGGCCGCTGGCGAGTTTTTCCTGCAGCGACATGCCGCTCCATGCCCAGGTGGTACCGGCCGGCAGGTCATTGGCCAGGGCTTCCATCTTGTCCATTGCCGCGCCGGAGCTGAAGCCGCTGGCGTTTTCGCCCTGGATTTCAAAGGCGGCGGAGCCGTTGTAGCGCACCAGGCTCTCCGGGCCGTATTGCCAGTGGGTGGTGGCGAAGGCGGAGAACGGCGTCATGCTGTCATCGCTGCCGCGTACGAACCATTTACCGAGGTCGGACGGCACGGCGCGGGCGTCGCTTTCGCCCTGGATATAGACCTTCTTCACGCGACCGCGATCGATAAAGTCGTTAACGTAGGTCCCCCCCCAGGCGCTGGAAAGAGTATCGGTGACATCGCTTAACGACAGCCCGAGCGACACGGCTTTGTTATTATCGATATCCACCTGCAGCTGCGGCATTTGCGGCAAATCGTTGGCGCGTACCGACTGCAGCTCGGAACTTTGATTCGCCGCGGCCAACAGCTGGCTGCGCATTTTCATCAGACTGTCGCGATCGGTGCCGCCGCTGGCCATCAGTTCGAAGGTGAAACCGTTACTCTGCCCCAGTCCATCTACCGACGGCGGGGTCATGGCGAACAGGGTGGCGTCGCGAATGCTGCCGAGCTCTTTGGTGGCGCGCAGGGCGATGGCCTGAGCGGTATTTTCTTCGCCTTTACGTTCGGACCAGTTTTTCAGCGACACGAAGGCCATCCCGGCGTTTTGTCCGCTGCCGCTAAAGCTAAAGCCGTCAACGGTAAAGATCACGTCGGTATTGGCTTTCTCTTTTGTCAGGAACCAGTCGGTGACCTGGCGGCGAACCTCGGCGGTGCGTACCGCCGTTGCTCCGGCGGGCAGCGTGTACTGGACCATGATTTCGCCCTGATCCTCCGTCGGCAGGAAGCTGCCCGGCAATTTCCACATCGCCAGCGCCATGCCGCCGCAAATCAGGGCAAAAGCGCCCATCATCATCGCCGAGCGACGCAGGCCGCCGACAACACGATGCTGATAGCCCTGCTCGGTGCGTCCCCACAGGCGGTTAAAGGCGCCGAAGAAACCTTTGGTATGCGGTTTCGAATGGCTCAGCAGCGCGCCGCACAGCGCCGGGGTTAAGGTTAAGGCGACCACTACCGAGAGCATCATCGCCGAGATAATGGTCACTGAAAACTGGCGATAAATCACCCCGGTTGAGCCGCCGAAGAAGGCCATCGGCAGAAATACCGCCGAGAGCACCAGGGCAATGGCGATCAGCGCGCCGGAGATTTCACCCATCGATTTTTCGGTGGCTTCGCGGGCGGGCAGCCCCTCGTCGCGCATGATACGCTCGACGTTTTCCACCACCACGATGGCGTCATCCACCAGCAAGCCTATCGCCAGTACCATCGCAAATAGCGTCAGGGTGTTGATCGAGTAGCCGAACAGCGCCAGCACGCCGAAGGTGCCCAGCAGTACGACCGGAACCGCCACCGCCGGGATCAGCGTGGCGCGGAAGTTTTGCAGGAACAGATACATCACGCAGACCACGAGGATTATCGCCTCGAATAGCGTCTGAATCACATCCTCCACCGAGATTTTGATGAACTCGGTGCTGTCTTTCGGGTAAGCGATATCGTAGCCCTGCGGCATCTGGCGCTGGAACTCGGCAATCTTGTTTTTTACCAGCGTCGCGGTATTCAGGGCGTTAGCGCCCGGCGCCATCATTACCGCGATCCCCGCAGCCGGATGGCCGTTAAGATTGGCGGAAGCGGTGTAATCTTCGCTGCCCATTTCAACGCGGGCAACGTCGCTCAGGCGCACCACCGAACCGTCGCTCTTGCTCTTGACGATAATCTCTTTGAACTGGGCGACGGTTTGCAGCCGCGACTGAGCGCGTACCGTGGCGGTCAGCTGCTGCGCGTTGGAGGCGGGTAGCGCGCCGATTTTACCGGCGGACACCTGTACGTTCTGCGCCTCTATAGCCGATTGCACATCGGATGGCATCAGCGAATAGGAGGCCAGTTTGGTCGGGTCCATCCAGATGCGCATGGCGTATTCGGCGCCGAACACCTGCAGACTGCCGACGCCTTCTATACGCGCCATCGGATCCTGCATGTTGCTGACCAGCCAGTCGGAGATATCGGAGCTGGTGGCTTTATTGTTTTTGTCATACACCGCGAGGATCAGCAGGAAGCTGCTCTGCGATTTCTCCACCGTTACGCCAGACTGCTGAACTTCGCTCGGCAGACGGGATTCCGCCTGCTGCACTTTGTTCTGCACCTGAACCTGGGCGGTATCCGGATCGGTACCCTGCTCGAACGTGACGGTAATGCTGACCGAGCCGTCGGAGCTGCTGGTGGATGTAAAGTAGAGCAGGTTATCCAGTCCGGTGAGCTGCTGCTCAATCACCTGGGTGACGCTGTTTTCCAGGGTTTCCGCAGAGGCCCCGGTGTAGGTGGCGGAGATTTTTATCGCCGGCGGCGCGACGTCAGGATACTGGGCGACAGGCAAGGTGCGGATAGCCAGAATCCCGGCGAGCATAATCAGAATGGCGATAACCCAGGCGAAGACCGGGCGTCGCACAAAGAAGCGGGAAAACATCAGGCGTTGCCTCCGTCATTTTTGACTTCGGCGGCTTTGACCTGCTGGCCAGGCGCCACTTTGCCGGTCCCTTCGACAATCAGCCGGTCGCCGCTCTTCAGACCGTTGACGATCAGCCATTTGTCGCCGTAGGTTTCGCCGGTTTCCACGCTGCGCTGTTCAACCTTGTTATTAGCATCAACCACCAGCGCGGTGGCATCGCCTTTGGCATCGCGGGTAATGCCCTGCTGCGGGGCGAGGATCGCATCGTTCATAATGCCTTCGTCTATGCGGGCGCGAACGAACATGCCGGGCAGTAGCACATGCTGCGGATTGGGGAAGACCGCGCGCAGCGTGACCGAACCGGTCGATTCATCTACCGCCACTTCGGTCAGCGCCAGGCGACCTTTTTCGCTGTAGGTGCTGCCATCTTCAAGGGTCAGGGTCACGTTGAGCGTATCGCTGTTGCTCGCCAGGCTTTGCTTACGCAGACGCAGCAGATCGACGCTGGATCGGGTGAGATCGACGTACATCGTATCCAGGCCGCGTATCGTCGCCAGCGCGGTGTCCTGATCGGCGGATACCAGCGCCCCCGGCGTGACGGATGAGATCCCGATGCGCCCGGCAATCGGCGCGGTCACGGTGGTCCAGTTCAGGTTGATACGCGCGCTTTCCAGCGCCGCTTTTTTCGACTCGACGCTGGCTTTATCCTGATTACAGGTCGCTATTGCGTCATCGGCGTCCTGACGGGAGACGCCGTTATCTTTGACCAGCACCGCGTAGCGCTGGGCTTTTTGACAGTCGGCGGTCACCAGCGCCTGGGCCTGTTTCAGCGATGCGGCGGCTTCGTTAAACGTCGCTCGATAGCTTGACGGGTCGATTTGGTACAGCGCCTGTCCGGCTTTGACCATATCGCCTTCGGTAAACAGGCGTTTTTGTACGATCCCGCCCACCTGCGGGCGAACTTCAGCGCTAAGCGAGGCGGTGGTGCGTCCGGTCAGGCTGCTTACCACCGGGACAGGTTGCCCCTGCAGAGTGACGACGCCGACTTCCGGCGTCATCTGCTGCGGGGAGGAGGTTTGCGCATTATCGCACCCGCTAAGGAGAAATAATGCTGCTGCGATGGGGGCTATAGTGTATTTCATTATATTTTCTCAGGATGAACGACGTCCGCCCCGCAAATTCACTGGCGGGGTGATGGGCCGGGCGATGATGCATCTCCGGGCAAGCACAAATAACAAAGTGGGAAATAAATATTCCTGTTTGCAGTAAATAACTCGGTGAATACCGCTATTGATTGCGCGGTTTTTCCGAGATTTTCCTGTGCGGCGAATACGGCATCAGACGGCGGTTACAGGCTCTGAACCGAGTAGTCATGCCTGCTACAGGCTATTTATCACGGGTTTCTCCATGGTTTAAGATGATGAGAATGATCGTTCTCATTTTTTCCATTATACGTCTGAACCGAATGATGGGAAGATTTTTTACACAAAATTTAGTGCAGGGAATTTAGTCAGGAAATAATGGAGAAAAAAAGGATATTTTGTGAAAGTAGGGTGGTGAATGGTCTGTGAAAAATAAAAAATGGAGATAATCAATGGCATTAATAATAACAGAGAACATTAATCCTACCGATCAAGAAGAGCTGCTGGCGGGCCTGCGGGAATACAATTTGCGCTTTCTCGACCCGGCTCAGTTCGGCGAGCTGGGCGTTTATTTACGCGATGAAGCTGGCGCGATGCGCGGCGGGTTGATTGCCAAACGCAAAGGCAGCTGGCTGTGCATTGAGTATTTGTGGGTCAGCGAAGCTTCGCGCGGCAGCGGCCTGGGCAGCGAGCTGATGTATGAAGCGGAAGCTCAGGCGCGGTCGCGTGGCTGCAGCCATATGTTGGTGGATACGTTCAGCTTTCAGGCGCTGCCGTTTTATCAGAAGCTGGGCTATCAGCTGCAGATGTCGCTGCCGGATTTTCCGCACGCGGGTATGCAGCGCCATTATTTATCGAAAGTCTTGTAAATCTGGCTTCAGGAGACCATCCCGGAGGCGGCGCTGTGCGCCTGTCCGGGCTACCCAATTGCAGACGGCTGTGAACCGGGTTAAATCCCCCGGATGGCGGCTGCGCCTTATCCGGGCTACCCAATTGCAGACGGCTGTGAACCGGGTTAAATTCCCCGGATGGCGGCTGCGCCTTATCCGGGCTACCCAATTGCAGGCGGCTGTGAATCGGGTTAAATCCCCCGGATGGCGGCTGTTGCCTTATCCGGGCTACCCAATTGCAGACGGCTGTGAACCGGGTTAAATCCCCCGGATGGCGGCTGCGCCTTATCCGGGCTACCCAATTGCAGACGGCTGTGAACCGGGTTAAATTCCCCGGATGGCGGCTGCGCCTTATCCGGGCTACCCAATTGCAGGCGGCTGTGAATCGGGTTAAATCCCCCGGATGGCGGCTGTTGCCTTATCCGGGCTACCCAATTGCAGACGGCTGTGAACCGGGTTAAATCCCCCGGATGGCGGCTGCGCTTATCCGCGCTACTCAACCGCAGACGGTTATAAACCTGTAGCCCGGCTAAGCGCAGCGCGAGCCGGGGGGAATTAGCCGCCGATGCCATTGTCTGTCAACGCCAGGGCATGGCTGACAATCATCTCCCGGTCTACCGATTTTAACCGCGGATCGGTGTGGGTGCGGGAGAACGGCACCAGCACCAGGCTTATCAGAGTGGTAAACAGCAGCTCCGGGGAGAGCGCCGGATTAAGCTTGCCCTCCCGCTGCCAGCGGCGCACCGTCTCCAGCATCTTATGATACTTCTCATCGCCAAAACGCGCGTGCATATGCTGGCGCAGCACCGGCATCTCGCCGATGATCTCCTGCATCCACAGCGGCGCGAACCACGCATTTTTCTCCGCCATGGTCGCCAGGGTTTTAATGAGCAACGTAAAAGCGGTGACCGGATCGTCGCCGTGCGCGACAAAAATCTGTCCGATCTCGCTGCGTAGCGGCATAAAGCGCTCCTCAACCAGCTTTTCCACCAGCGCTTCGCGCGAGCTGAAGTAGTAGTGCAGCATCGCGGGCGTCACCCCCGCCTCTTTAGCAATGGCGTTCAGCGAAATTCGGGCGATCCCGTGGCGCGCAAACAGCGCCAGGGCAATATCCATCAGCTGTTCGCGGTTGGCGGAGCCGGATTTTTGCCCGCGCGGACGACCGGGGCGACGCGGCGCTTCGTTGTCTTTTTGTGCTGACATCTTGTGGCGATCCCTTGACCAGATTCATCATTTCCCTAAATATTAATTATGCATTTAATTAATTTCAAGCGAGTGATGCTATGACATCTGAAGTCGCCACCCAACCGGCGGTACCCTCGATCCGCCTGCTCTTCAGCGCCCTGCTGCTGGTGATGCTGCTCTCGGCGCTGGATCAGACTATCGTCTCCACCGCGCTGCCGACCATCGTCGGTGAACTTGGCGGGCTGGATAAGCTTTCCTGGGTGGTCACCGCCTATATCCTGAGTTCGACCATCGCGGTGCCGCTGTACGGCAAATTTGGCGATCTGTTCGGGCGCAAAATTGTCCTGCAGGTGGCGATTGTACTGTTTCTTGCCGGTTCCGTTCTTTGCGGGTTGGCGCAAAATATGACCCAACTGGTGCTGATGCGCGGCCTGCAGGGGCTGGGCGGCGGCGGCCTGATGGTGATCAGTATGGCGGCGGTGGCTGACGTTATCCCTCCCGCCAGACGCGGCCGCTATCAGGGGCTGTTTGGCGGCGTCTTTGGCCTGGCGACGGTCATCGGGCCGTTAATTGGCGGCTTCCTGGTGCAGCACGCCTCCTGGCGGTGGATTTTTTATATCAACCTGCCGCTGGGGCTGTTTGCGCTGCTGGTGATCGGTGCGGTTTTTCACAGCAGCAACAAACGCAGCCAGCATCAGATCGACTGGCTGGGAGCGATCTATCTCAGCATGGCGCTGCTGTGCATCATCCTGTTTACCTCCGAGGGCGGCAGCGTCCGCGCGTGGAGCGACCCGCAGCTGTGGTGCATCCTGGCGTTTGGTCTGGTCGGGATTGTTGGCTTTATTCATGAAGAGCGGCTGGCCAGCGAGCCGATTATTCCGCTCTCCTTGTTCCGCAACCGCAGCTTTTTGCTGTGCAGCCTGATTGGCTTTGTTATCGGCATGGCGCTGTTTGGCTCGGTGACCTTTCTGCCGCTCTATTTACAGGTGGTCAAAGAGGCGACGCCGACCGAGGCGGGCCTGCAGCTAATTCCGCTGATGGGTGGCCTGCTGCTGACGTCAATCATCAGCGGCCGCATTATCAGCCGCACCGGCAAGTATCGCCTTTTTCCGATTATCGGCACTCTGCTGGGGGTCATCGGCATGGTGCTGCTGACGCGCATCACTATTCACTCCGCGATGTGGCAGTTGTACCTGTTTACCGGGGTGCTGGGGGCAGGCCTGGGGCTGGTGATGCAGGTGCTGGTGCTGGCGGTACAGAACGCGATGCCTGCGCAGATGTACGGCGTGGCGACCTCCGGGGTCACGCTGTTTCGATCGATTGGCGGCTCCATCGGCGTGGCGCTGTTCGGGGCGGTATTTACCCACGTGCTGCAAAGCAATCTCCAGCGTCTGCTACCGGAAGGGGCACAGCTGCCGAGGGCGCTGAACCCGGCGGCGGTACAGAATCTCCCGGCGGAGATCCGCCTCGATTATCTGGACGCCTTCGGGTCCGCTATCCATGCGGCGTTTCTGATGGCGGCCTGCATTATGGCGGTGGCGTTCGCGCTCTCCTGGTTCCTGAAAGAAGCGCCGTTAAAAACCACCGCAGGCTAGACGGCGGCGGCAATACGTAACAGCGCCTGGCGCAGTGCCGGTGTGGCAAAATCGATAAATTTACGCAGCTTGAGCGGAGCCAGATCCCGGGAGGTGTACAGCAGGTGCACCGGCACAGGTTCCGGCTCCGTCGCTTGCAGGATCATCCGTAATTCGCCGCGGGCCAGGCCATCGATCGCCTGGTAATGCAGCAGTCGGGCCACGCCGACTCCCTGGCGGGCAGCCTCGGCGGCGCTCTCCGGCGTGGTCAGTGACAGCACCGGCTGCACCAGCACCAGCCGGTCCTCCGCCTCTTCGGCGTGAAAGCGCCAGCCGCGGTAAGGCATCGGTGATTCAATACCAATGATTGGTAGCGCGGCCAGCTCGCGCGGGCGTTGTGGTATGCCGTGTTTTTCCAACAAAGCCGGGTGGGCGCAGGTCACGATGCGCATCTCGCCCAGCCGGGTGGCCACCATCCCGCTGTCCGGTAGCGGGCCGATACGTACCGCTAAGTCAATATGGTCGCCCACCAGGTCGGCATTGCGGTCGCTGAGCAGCAAACGGACGCGAATCTGCGGGTAACGAGCGAGAAAACGGGCGACTATCGGTAAAACATGCAGGCGCCCAAACATGGTTGGGGCTGAGAGAACCAGTTCGCCTTTTGGCTCCTGATATTCACCCGCCGCCTGGCGCTCGGCGCGCTCTACCTCTTCCAGAATGCGCCGCGCGGCGGCGACATAATCGACGCCGGCATCGGTCAGCGTCAGCTTGCGCGTAGTGCGGATCATCAGGCGTACGCCGAGGGTATTTTCCAGTTCGCCAATCTGGCGACTGACGGTAGTCAGGGGCATATTCAGCGCCCGCGCAGCCGCCGACATACTGCCGAGTTCGGTCACTTTTACCAGCAGCGCCATCGCGCTAAGTCGGTCCATAATTATCCCGTTTTACGGAAAGATGATTGTCATATTCCCACTATTATCTTTTCTGCCAGCACAGTCCATGATGAGTTACGCCGCAACGCATCGGGAGGATCTATGCCAGCAGAATTTCTTGATATCGCCATGACGCCGGACGTAATGGATGTCCAGCATGAAATGGGCAGCGATGAGCTGTGGCAGGCGCCGCATCGCCAGCGCCGGGGTGAGCGCTTCGGCGCCAGCGAGGAGGCGATGATTGTCACCCGCGACAGCTTCTATCTGGCCACCCTTTCGCAAACCGGCTGGCCCTATGTTCAACATCGCGGCGGTCCGGTGGGCTTTGTGCATCTGCTGGATGAAACCACCCTGGCGATGGCGGATTTTTCCGGTAATCGCCAGTACATCACCACCGGCAACCTGCGCGGCAGCAATCGAGCCTGTCTGTTTTTGATGGATTACCCGCGGCGTGCCAGGCTGAAAATCTACGCCACCGTAGAGGTTGTGGCGGTGGATGCCGACCCGCAGCTGCTGGCGCGGGTGGCCCCGGAGAACTATCGGGCCCGGATTGAGCGCATTTATCGTTTCCGCTTACAGGCTTTTGACTGGAACTGCCCGCAGCATATTACCCCGCGCTACACCGCCCGACAGGTGGCGGAGTATAGCCAGACGCTGCAACAGCGTATTGACGAGCTGGAGCGGGAAAATCAGCGTCTGCAGCAGCGTATTCATACAGGAGATTCATGATGACCGAACAACGTCCGCCTCTGCCGCCGTTCACCCGCGAGAGCGCCGCGCAAAAAGTCCGAGCCGCTGAAGATGGCTGGAACAGCCGCGATGCCGCTAAGGTCGCGCTGGCCTATACCGTCGATAGCGAATGGCGTAACCGCAGCGAATTTGTTCACGGCAGAACGCAGATTATCGACTTCCTGCAGCGCAAATGGCGTAAAGAGCAGGAGTACCGGCTGATTAAGAAGCTGTGGGCGTGGAACGATAATCGTATTGCGGTACGCTTTGCCTATGAGTGGCACGACGACAGCGGCAACTGGTTTCGTTCATACGGCAACGAAAACTGGGAGTTTGATCGGCACGGCCTGATGCAGACGCGCTACGCCTGCATCAACGATCTGCCGATAACCGAAAGCGAGCGTCTGTTTCACTGGCCCCAGGGCCGTCGTCCGGACGATCACCCGGGGCTGAGTGAGCTGGGGCTGTAAGGCGCTATTCTGCGGAACGAGCCTCACCGTTAAAGAGATCCCCGGAGGCGGCGCTGCGCACCTGTCCGGGCTACTCGATTGCAGCCGGCGGTGAATCCGTAGCCCGGGCAGGCGCATCGCGCTGCCCCCGGGAGAAAGGGGAAGATGATTTTATTTCCGGTTGCGGTTTTTGCGTTTAAAACCTCCCCACAAAGTCGTTATAGTTTCAGACGAAAAAATAATAACGATCTTCTATGGACTGACGGGGTGATAACAATGAAATTGCGTTTACGGACAGCCGCCGCCGTGGTGCTGGCGGGCCTGCTGCTGGCGGGCTGCGACCAGAAGGGCAGCGATGCGAAACACATTAAAGTCGGCGTGATTAACGGCGCGGAACAGGATGTGGCGGAAGTAGCGAAGAAAGTGGCCAAAGAGAAATATGGCCTCGACGTTGAGCTGGTGGGTTTTAGCGGCTCGCTGCTGCCCAATGAGTCCACCAACGCCGGCGATCTGGACGCCAACGTCTTCCAGCATCGCCCGTTCCTCGAACAGGATAATAAAGCCCACAACTATCACCTGGTAGCGGTAGGCAACACCTTCGTCTTCCCGATGGCAGGCTACTCGCGCAAAATTAAATCTGTCACCGAGCTGAAAGACGGCGCGACGATTGCCATACCGAACGACCCGACCAACCTGGGCCGCGCGCTGCTTCTGCTCCAGCAGGAAAAGCTGATTACCCTCAAAGCGGGCACCGGCCTGCTGCCGACGGCGGTCGATATCACCGACAACCCGCATAACCTGAAAATAATGGAACTGGAAGGGGCGCAACTGCCGCGCGTTATCGACGACCCGAAGGTCGACGTAGCGATCATCAGCACCACCTACCTGCAGCAAACGGGCCTTTCCCCGGTGCGCGACGGTATCTTTATTGAAGATAAAAACTCGCCCTATGTGAACATCATCGTGACCCGCGAAGACAACAAAGACGCGGAAAACGTCAAAGCGTTTATCCACTCCTACCAGTCGCCGGAAGTGGCGAAAGCGGCAGAGACGATCTTTAACGGCGGCGCGGTGCCCGGCTGGTAATCACTCACACAAGGAGACGTGGCGATGACCCGGCAACGCCAGGCTGATTTGCTGCTCATAGCCGCGACGGTTATCGCCGCCTGCGGATGGATTTTTTCCCGGGAAGCGATTGCCGGTATGCCGGTTTTCGCTTTCCTCGGTCTGCGCTTTTTCTTCGCCGCGCTGCTGCTGCTGCCTTTCTGCCGCGGCTTTCGCGTCGGCAGGGAGCACTGGCCGCGCATTATAATCAGCGGTCTGTGGTTTGCCTTAAACCTGTGCCTGTGGATCTACTCGGTATCGACGACCCCGTCGCTGGGCGAAGGGGCGTTTATCATGAGCCTGTCGATGCTGTTCGTGCCGCTTACCGCCTGGGTGATGATGAAGGCGAGGCCGGCGCGGGCCTACTGGGAGTGCCTGCCGATAGCGGTTGTCGGTCTCGGCTTGCTCAGCCTGCATATGCCGATTGCGTTTCACCCCAGCCAGGGTTGGTTTCTGCTGACCGCGCTGGTGCAGTCGATCTGGTTTTGCTACACCAGCAAAAGCGCCCGCGAGGTGCCGCTAATCCCGCTGACCACCGTGCAGCTCGGCATTACCGGGATTGTTGGACTGGGGGTCTCCGCCGCCGTCGAAAGCTGGGATCAGCCGTTTACGCTGCCGACCTTCGGCTGGCTTCTCGCCAGTATCGTTATCGCCACCAGCCTGCGCTTCGGCCTGCAAATGAAGGGGCAGAAGTACGCGGCGGTCGCCAGCGCGGCGATAATTATGGTGCTGGAGCCGCTGCTGACGGTGATTGCCGCGGCGCTGTGGTACGGCGAACAGCTACCGCTGCAGAAAATTATCGGCGGCCTGCTGATCCTCGTCGCTCAGCTATGGTTCCGCTGGCGAATGCTGAAGCCGCTACGCTAAACCGGTACGCCGCTGCGCCATCAGATGCAGCAGCGGCACCAGCGATAGCCCGTCCGGCATCTCGCCGCGGGCGATCATCTGGCCTATCTCTTCGAGGGTAAACCAGCCCGTTTCCATCACTTCGTCCTGGTCTTCATCCATTCCCACCCAGGCCAAATCGCGGGCCAGCCAGGTAATAAACAGCTGATCGCTGCTGCCGTAGGAGGGGTTATAGCGGATAATTTCTTCAGCGTGCTGCGCCTGCCAGCCGGTCTCTTCTCGCAGCTCCCGCAGGGCCGCCTCGCGCGGGTCTTCGCCTTCATCGACGCCGCCGGAAGGAATTGCCCATACCACCCGATCGATCAGGTAACGGTAGTGGCGAATCAGCAGCACTTTGTCATCCTGCATCGCCACAATCCCTACCGCCGGGTGCGGGTAGTGAATAGAGTAAAAATCCCGCCGATCGCCGGGCGCCATATCAATCCCAACCTTGCGCATACTGAACCACGGACAATGCGCCAGAACTTCGGCATCATGCAGGTCGTCGGAGGTGAGTTTCTTCTTCATCGTCGCCACTGTTTCTGAAAAATGAGCCTTCAGCACACCATAGCCGGGCGGCGATGGCAACCGTCGCAGATTGGCCCGATTTCATCGTTCATTGCCCAAACGCCCATATTGCGCCAGGCTTGTGGGACGTACGATGTTCAGCAGATGACCGCGAAGAGGAATGAACATCATGAAAATCACCCATGTGCGTAATGCCACCCAGCTTATTGATTATGCGGGTAAAAAGTTTCTCATTGACCCGATGCTTTCTGCCAAAGACGCCTGGGCGGGCTTTGCCGGTACCGCGCGCAGCGAGTTGCGTAACCCGCTGGTGGACCTGCCTTTTTCCATCGAAGCGATCGTTGACGTGGATGCCGTGATTGTTACCCACACCCATCAGGATCACTGGGACGAAGCGGCGATCGCCGCGATCCCCAAAACCCTGCCGGTTTACGTCCAGCATGAGGCCGACGCTCAGCTACTGCGTGGGCAGGGCTTTCGCGATATTCGTCTGCTCTCTGAGGACAGCGCGTTTGCTGACGTTGCGCTGGTAAAAACCACCTCGGGCCAGCACGGCAGCGACCGCACCTATGCGGTGCCGGCAATGGCCGAGCGCCTGGGCGAAGCCTGCGGCGTGGTGCTGCGCCATCCGCAGGAGAAAACCCTGTGGCTGGTGGGGGACTCTATCTGGCGCGATGAAGTGGAAGCCGACATGCTCAGGCTGCGCCCTGAGGTGGTGGTGCTGAATGCCGGGTATGCGCACGTCATCGGTTTTGGGCCGATCATCATGGGCAAAGAGGATGTGCTGAAGGCGCACTTCACCCTACCGGATGCCAAAATCGTCGCCAGCCATATGGAAGCGGTGAACCACTGTCTGCTGAGCCGCGATGAGCTGCGCCAGTACGTGGCTGACAATCAGATTGCCGGGGCGGTCAGCATCCCGCAGGATGGGGAAAGTATGGTCTTTTAGAAGCGGAGCGGGCGATGAAACTGACGGAAGTGGCGATTGTGGCGGTGGACGGGTTTAGTCCGTTTCACTACTCGGTGCCCTGTATGCTGTTTGGCGATACGGTCTCGGAAACCAAACGCTTTAACCTGCATATTTGCGCCGAACACCCCGGGCTGCTGAACGCTCGCGACGGCTTTGCGCTGAACGCCAGCGGCGATTTTTCCACTCTGGAGCAGGCGGATATTGTGGTGGTGCCTTACTGGGGGGCGGTGAATCAGCGTCCACCGCAGCCGCTGCTTGACGGCCTGGTTCGCGCGCGTAACAACGGTGCGCAGATCGTCGGCCTGTGTCTCGGGGCGTTTGTGCTCGGCTACGCCGGGCTGCTGGATGACAGGCGCGCGGCGACCCACTGGGAGTTTGAGCAGGATTTTCAGCACCTGTTTCCGCAGGTGCGGCTGGATATCAACGCGCTGTACGTTGACGATGAGGGGATCATCACCTCGGCGGGCACCGCGGCGGCGCTCGACTGCTGCCTGTATCTCATTCGCCAGCGCTTCGGCAGCCTTGCCGCCAATCAGATCGCCCGGCGGATGATCGTCCCGCCGCACCGGGAGGGAGGACAGGCGCAGTTTATCGCTCAGCCGGTACCGAAAAACACCCGCGACGCGCGGATAAACGGCCTGCTTGAGTATCTTCAGCAGCATATCCGCGAATCGCATAATCTCGATTCGCTGGCGCAGGTGGCGGCGATGAGCCGCCGTACCCTGACCCGCCATTTCGCCAAAGCGACCGGTATGGGCATTGCCGACTGGCTGGCCACCGAGCGCCTGCGGCGCAGCCAGATCCTGCTGGAGGCCGGGGATTTACCCGTTGGGCAGGTGGCGGAGGAAGTGGGCTATCGCTCCGCCGTAACCTGGCGTCAACAGTTTAAAGCGCGCTTTGGCGTCAGCCCGGTGGAGTGGCGGCGCACCTTTCGTCGCCGGGCTTAGCCGCCGAGCGTGGCGCTGTCGATGACGAAACGGTATTTCACGTCGCCTTTAATCATCCGCTCCCAGGCCTCGTTAATCTGGTCGCCGCGAATCAGCTCAATATCGGCGACGATGCCGTGCTCGGCGCAGAAATCGAGCATCTCCTGAGTTTCCGGGATGCCGCCGATCATCGATCCGGCAATTGACCGGCGGCGGAAGATCAGATTCAACACTTCCGGCGAGGGATGCGGCGTGGCGGGCGCGCCCACCAGCGTCATGGTGCCGTCGCGTTTGAGCAGCGTGGTGAAGGCATCGAGGTTATGCGGCGCCGCCACGGTGTTAAGTATAAAGTCGAAGCTTTTCAGATGGGCGGCCATTTCGTTTTCGTTGCGCGAGACCACCACTTCGTCCGCGCCCAGCTCTCGCGCCGCGTCACGCTTGGATTCCGAGGTAGTAAAGGCCACCACGTGGGCCCCCATGGCGTGGGCCAGCTTGATGCCCATATGCCCCAGCCCGCCGATGCCCACGATGCCGACTTTTTTGCCCGGCCCAACGTTCCAGTGGCGAAGCGGCGAGTAGGTCGTGATACCCGCGCACAGCAGCGGCGCGACGGCGGCCAGCTGTTCTTTGGGATGGGATATGCGCAGCACGTAGCGCTGATGAACAACGATCTGCTGGGAGTAACCGCCGAGCGTGTGGCCGGGCGCATCCTGCGTCGGGCCGTTATAGGTGAGCACCATATGATCACAGTAGTTTTCCAGCCCGTCCCGGCACTCCTCGCACTCTTTACAGCTATCGACCATACAGCCGACGCCCACCAAATCGCCAACGGCGTGACCGGAGACGCGGCTGCCCACGGCGGTCACCCGGCCGACGATTTCATGACCCGGCACGCAGGGATAGAGCGTCCCTGCCCACTCGGAGCGCGCCTGGTGCACATCCGAGTGGCAGACGCCGCAATAATCAATGGCGATCTGCACATCGTCCGGCCCCGGCTCGCGGCGGGTGATGGCCATAGATCCTAACGGCTGGCTGGCCGAATTCGTTCCAATAGCGTTGATTTGCATAGCAAAACCTCTTCTACATAATGGCGTTGAATAAAACGGAGGGGGAGAACGTTTTTTGAGCGGCAGGATCAAGCGTAGCCTGGTTGAGGCGCGATGGGAGGGGGAGAGCTCAAAGGATTAAAGATGGGCTCACCCCCGCAAACGGAGTGCAGAAAATATCAGGGCGCGACGGGCGTCAGATAATCCAGCCGCAGCGGCCCGGCAAGCAGGCTATCCATCTGCGCAATAAAAGCCTGGAAGTGCGGCAGGGCGATATGCGCGTCCAGAGCCTCCTGATTGCGCCAGGATTCGCGCATATAGAACGTATCCGGCGCATCGCGCAGCTGAAACAGGGCGTAATCAAGATTGCCCGGCTCCTGACGCGTGGGCAACAGGAGCGCCCGCAGGGCCTGGCGCAGCGCGTCGTTGTGGCCCGGTTTCGCCGTCAGCACCGCGATAAATGAAATCGCCTCGCCGCTCATCTTAAAAACCCTCCAGCACGATTTTGCCCACCGAGCGCCCGGTTTCCAGCTGCGCATGCGCTTTTTGCAGATTGGCGGCGGTGATGGCGCCGTAGTGCTCGCCGAGGGTGGTCTTAATGGTTTTATCGTCAATCAGCGCCGCCACGCGGGTCAGCAGCTGATGCTGGGCGATCATGTCCGGCGTTGCGAACATTGAGCGGGTAAACATAAATTCCCAGTGCAGGGAGATGCTTTTCGCCTTCAGCGGCACCACGTCGAGGGTTTGCGGATCGTCGATTAGCGCCAGCTTGCCCTGCGGTGCGAGAGCGGCGATCAGCTGCGGATAGTGCTGGTCGGTATTGGTCAGGCTGGCGACGTGGGTTACCGCTTTGACGCCAATCCGCGCCAGCTCTTCAGCAAGCGGTTTGCTGTGATCGATAACATGATGCGCGCCCGCTTCCCGTACCCATTTCTGGCTTTCCGGACGCGAGGCGGTGCCGATAACCGTCATACCGGTGAGCTTGCTGGCGAGCTGGGTCAGTATCGAACCGACGCCGCCCGCCGCGCCGACGATCAGCAGCGTGTCGCCCGCGTTGCCGCCTTCCTCTACGCCAAGGCGGTGGAACAGCAGCTCCCATGCGGTGATGGCGGTGAGCGGCAGCGCGGCGGCGGCGGCGTTATCCAACGAACGCGGTTTGCGGGCGACGATGCGTTCGTCCACTAACTGAAACTCGCTGTTGCTGCCCGGACGGCCCAGCGCGCCGGCGTACCACACTTCATCGCCCGCGGCGAACAGGGTTACCGCGCTGCCGACGGCTTTAACTACGCCAACCGCGTCCCAGCCCAGCACGCGCGGGGTATCGGCGTTAAAGCCGGCGCGGACTTTGGTATCCACCGGGTTGACGGAAATGGCCTTCACTTCAACCAGCAGATCATGCCCCTCGGCAACCGGCTGCGGCAGCTCGATGTCGGTTAAAAAAGGAATGTTGCTGCCTTCGGTCGCTGCGCGAGTAATGGCGATCGCTTTCATACACTCTCCGGTTTTGAATGAGGTTCATCGTTTGAATGTATTGAGGATAGACCGCGGCACGTGGGGGAAAAATGGCCCGGCGGCGATAACAGTTATATTGAAAAAGTGAAAATCAGCGGACGCGATAAAAATCGAGCGTTACGCCGTCCTGGGAGCGGCCGCCGGAACAGATAAACAGCGAGGTGGTGAGCCAGCGCAGCGCCGGCGCATCCACTTCGAAAGTCGGTACGGTACGAAAATAGATCGCTTCCGGCGGTATATCGCTAAAAAAGCGCATATCGTCGCCAAAAAGACGTTCTTTATACTCTTCGGGTAGGCGTCGAATGCCGTTGTTTTCAATATATACCGTGCCTCCTTCCACGTGTAAGGCATAGCGCGCGGAGAGGCGGCAGGTGCCGTCAGGCTCGATGATCTGGCTGTCGACGCCGCCGGGTAAGACGTGGCCGTTGAGCTCACCGCGTACGATTCCGCTGAGGATAGGGATCAGCTGACGTTTCCCGCTCTGCGGGCTGCGGGAGACGATGACCGGTTTGTCGACCTGAATGGTGATAGAGAAGCTGTGTTTGAGTTCGGGTGTCATCATTGGTCTCCTTTTTAAGCCACGTTATCCCGTTAGTGTAAGGATTTAAAGGTGAAGGGAATAACGCAAACATTGGATGGAAATGATTGGCTGGGGAGATGGGATCTGAAATCGGCAGGCTTATTTTCGTTTATTTCGAATATTGAGGGTTTCGAATATTTCGAATATACTCGCCTGTATGACTCACAGGAGGCAATCATATGACTACACTGACTCATCTCAACCTTCCCGATCGCCAGGAGAGCGAACTTGCGCAGCGCGGACAGCGTGAGCTTGCGGCGTATCTTTCCACCAGGCTGGAAACACAGCGTATTGCCATTGTAGGAGAGGATGATAAAGCTCATACCATAGAGCTACCTACAAGTGCGCTGACATTGCTGATGGAGATATTGGGGGAGTTGGCTAGCGGAAATGCGGTACAAATCGTTCCCGTACATGCGGAACTCACAACCCAGGAGGCGGCAAATATACTCAATGTCTCTCGTCCGCATATGGTTAAGCTCCTGGAAGCGAGGAAGCTCCCATTTCATAAAACGGGGCGTCATCGCAGAGTGTTGTTTGCCGATCTTATGGAGTATAAGAAACGCAGGGAACAGGAGAGCCTGGACGCGATGCAATCATTGGCCGATCAGGCGCAGGACTTAGGGATGTATTAATGCGACATTCACCTTATCCGGTGATTTTAGATGCCTGTGTGTTATATCCGGCACGACTCAGAGATTTGCTGATGCACCTGGGGATTGCCGGGCTGTATCAACCAAAATGGAGCCGCTGCATTCAGGATGAATGGTGCAGAAACTTGATTGCTAATCGGCCTGACATTCTGCCAGAGACGCTTCAGCGTACTGTCAAATGATGAATTCCGCCTTACCAGATGCCAATGTTACGGGATATAAGGGATTAATAAGTAATCTGCATCTGCCGGATCCCAACGACAGACATGTTCTTGCCGCAGCGATAAGAGCGAAAGCTGAAATTATTGTAACGCTTAACCATAAGGACTTTCCGCCAGAACTTCTGGGTCCATATGAAATAGAAACGCTTCACCCTGATGCGTTTATTTCCGATCTCTTCGATCTTAATCATGCTCTGACGCTTGAAGCCGTCAGGCGGCAGCGACTGTCTCTAAAACATCCATCTATGGCGGTCGATGAATTTCTTGAAATGCTGCTAAAGCAGGGTTTACCGATGACGGTAAAGGAATTAGCGCATTATCAGTATGCTATTTAAACGACTACAAGCTTGAGTTGTTCGAGATAACCAAACAACTCAGCCGTCTGGTGAGTCTTAAACCTGTTTTGCAGGGGGCATGTTTACATTTAAGTTATCTATGAGGGACGACGTAAAGTGTTCATTTGCCATATAACCTCCGGATTAACCTACTTTGGTTCGCATAGCATGTCAGAAGAGCATAAATTTCATTAGACGGGCGATTAACCCGGCGTCATTTGGGAGCGGCTATCCAGAAGGTGAACATGTCCGGCCGTCAGACGAGATGAAGCGTGTTGTTGACGCTTTTAAAGGAACAACTGGATGCCGTGGCGGCGGAAGAGGGGGTGAGTCTCGCGAGCTGGTTTAAAGAACTGGCGAGAAGCGCGCTAAAAGCGAAAGGCATTGAACCGAAAGGCTGATTTTCTGGATAAGTTCACATGGATAAAAATGATTGAACTGGCGGAGATCACAGGAGTCGTATTTGATGGTTAACTTGTTGATTTAGTATTGATGTTTTGTGTTGGATTAATGAGTAACCCCCATAAACACCCCCAAATGATTTTGTTTGTGGGGAGATATGTATTCAGAGCTACTTTTGGGACTCTTTTTTTCACTGTAGCTTCACGATTTTTACTTAGCGTCGCAGCTACAACGAATATGTCAGAGCCTCGTACCTCGCAAAGTTTATCTTGCAGCCAGCATTCCCGGATAGTGATTCGCGATGATACCGTTCATCTTCTCTACCAGATCCATACGCTTAAACGTGATATGACCACTGCCCTTTTGGAAAAGACGAATAGTGAAGAGATCATCTCCGAATACCTGCTGTCGTGGATTATCGCGTATGAAGTCCATCAGTCGGATAGCCACATCGTGCCTATTATCGGGAATGGTTTTACCATCCAGCAGGAACAACATGCGCTCTAGATCAACTAACTGGTCACGCCGGCAGCTCCAGTTCAGGCTGTAACCCCATTTATCGTACTTCACCAGATTGTTAACGATAATCTTCTTGCCAAAATAACAGGGGTTATTAGTTTTATAGTCCCAGCTTAACCCCTTGAAAATATTGATTACGCCACGCTCAAATACCTCACCTTTGCTCTGATGCAGTTGCTCAAAGGTACTCAGGATATTGTCTTCAGAGATCGCGGGGATATCGTCTTTCTCCAGGCTTTTGTGCCACTCGTCACGCGCCTGAGCATCCATCAGGCTCAGCATGCCTGATTTATTCATCAGATCGCGCCAGATACGGCGATCAATATTGCGGGTCATCGCTTTCATCGCTTTATCGGTTTTTTCCGTAAACCAGCAATCGTAGCGATGCCCCTCCCGCATTCCCCATTCTTGTACTGTACCACCGCCGATATCGTGGGTCAGAATGGAGATATCATCAAGTTCACTGATAAGGCTTTGAATCCGTGTCAGCGCAGCATTCCGGCCTGTAACAATACGTTCAATGCTGGTGGAGCAAATCACATCAGTGTGCCCGGTTAACACTTCGGGTTCATTAACATTATTTCCGGCCATTATTTCTCTCCTTTATAGTCAGAAAAACACCAGCCGTTCAGGGCTGGTGTTTATGTACTTGTGGGATGCGGTTCTTTTTATCCGAATCATCGCTTGCCTGAAGCGTTGGCCTGCGGATGTTGTCCTCTGGTAATAGCCGTCACCTCTTTATACGTGCCACGGTTCATCAGCCCTGTAACCTTTCTGGCCCGGAGAATATCAATGGCCGTAATAAACGGAGACTGCTCTATGATGCTGAAGCCTGGCCGGTCAGTACGGACCAGTTCGTACTTCTCTACAATAAAATTCAGGGCATCGGCCAGCGAGATACCCGCGTCGATATGTTGCTGAATCACCTGTTCATCACTGAACGGCGTATCGCTAAGCGTGAGGCTATAGTGTTGTGCCAGCAGGCTGGTCAGCAGAGCCTGCCAGACATCAACGGGAGACGGACGTGACGATGCCGCCCGCATGAGGGAGGATGATTTGGTTTGCATAAACGTTATCTCTTTAGTGGGAAAACATGTGTGCTGAAGGGCGAAGTGTTGCGGTGTTATTCTGTGGTGACGGGAGTGGGATAAATCGCGATATAAACGTAGCCATGCGAACCGAGCGTATCGGCCTCGCAGGTCAGACCTTTTGCATACAGCGTGACGCAGTGCTGATGACGGGGATTCAGTTCACCGCTGGTGAGCATTAACTCCAGCTGTTTCATCAGTACCGGGAAAGACTGGTCAAGATGGCGCAAATCCGCATCACAGAACTTACCATCAAAGTTCGCCCGGTCAGCCAGGTAATGCAGGCGATTTCCCTCCTGGACCAGACGGGCCCCAAAACACGGGGAGACACTGCGTCTTAGCCCCCACCAGAGTTCGCTGATATCATGCGTTGTTATCGTGGTGTTCTTCGACAAAATGTAGTCCTCCTTAATCGTGAATTAATTCAGGCTTACGCTGCGTAATACGACATACGAACCATTGCGGTCCTGGCGGCGCTCTGCGAATACGGCCAGTACCCCCCTGATATCTTCCACCTCGCGACCGGCATAGTGGCAGATGCTGCCGGACCACGCGTATTTGCCGGTACAGAAGCGGAACAACCGGGACTGTGGATGCTGGCGGTATATCGCCATTGCCTGACACTTACTGATAATTTTCATTAATACTCCTCCCTTACAACCAGCCCCGTTCGGCAAACGAGACGATATCCATTCCGCCGATAACAAGGTGGTCCAGGAGACGCACATTCACAAGGTCCAGAGCATTCTTCAGACGCTCTGTCACCCGTCTGTCAGCCTGGCTGGGTTCGGCATGACCTGAAGGATGACAGTGAGCAACAATGACCGCTGCCGCATTATGTCTCAGGCTGGCCTTCACCACTTCCCGTGGATGGACTTCGGTGTGGCTGATGGTGCCTTTGAACAGCGTTTCGTGCCTAATCAGGCGATGCTGGTTATCCAGCAGCAGCAGGATAAATGCCTCTCTTTCCTCCATCGTCAGTTGAAGCCTTAACCAGTCACGTACTGAGCTGCTGGAGGTAAACGACGCGCCGGGCTCGCGTAACTGGCGCTCCAGCAGAGCCAGCGCCTCACGGATGGTCTGTTGTGCTGATGCCGTCAGTTCATATGCAAACAACGGTAACTGTTTTTTCCATGGTGCAGTACCTCAGTCGATGATGTGCATAATGGCGTTGCACTCAGGGTGGTTCAGCGCATAGTCGCGCAGACGGTAATAATGCTCTGTCATGGCATCGCACTCCGTGCGGCAGGCATGGTGGCTGTAAGCCATCAGACAGGCCGCAATACCCGCAGCTTCAGCACTCATTTCAGCGCCGTTACCATTCAGGATATTGAACAGCGACCAGATACCGTCACCCTCTTCCGGAGCCATAAAGGCACCACCGTTACTGAGAGTGTAAAAAGCCCAGACGCCACCGCTGTAATCCGCACACAGCCGGTCCATCCACGCAAAGATGCGGGGCTCAAGGGTTATCCATTGCGGGATAGAGCCAAAGAGCTGAGGCCAGAAACGAAGGCGCTGTTCATCCGGTACGACAGTGGCAGTGAGGATGAATGGCTCTGTCACCTCAGGGGTCAGTGAAATGTGTTTATCCATTGATATATCTCCTGTAATCAAAATGACTGGCATCAACGGTCAGACAGGGCCAGCATGTTTTCAGTCATCACCCACAATGCCCGGTTGAGCTTAACGTCCCCGTCAATGCCGTTCACGGCACGAGTCCGGCTGCGTTTACCCTGTGCGGTTCGTCCTGACAGCCCTCCCTTCATCAGGTTCTCCTGCACGCGCTGGTAAACGGTCCAGAGGTCATCGCTGCGGTCTTCATAGCGGCGGGGGGGTGAGCACCTGGGAGGCAGTCACCGGCTGGTGGTCTTCACCAAAGCGATACGCCAGCGCGGCCTGCGCCAGTACCTGCTGTGCGGGTGGCGGTAATATCAGGGACTGCATCGCATCGCGCTTCTCCTCCACACGGCCAAAAATGCCCAGCACCTCGTAAGCCCCTTCAATGACTTTTTCCACCACATCCCCTTTATGCGGCACCCGTACTTCCCCGAATGACTGCCCGCAGACCAGCCCGTTGGTACAGACGCCACGAAATAGCCCAGGCAGCATCTGATAGCTGGATGAGCCGTCATGGCTGTTGAGGAGGATAATTTCGGGCACCTGGTGCCCGTTGAGCTGTCCGGCACGCCGCAGGCGCAGCATATGTTTTGTGTGCTCACGCCTACGCTGGTCGCGTACGCGGGTCTGACAAGCAAAGAAGGGTTCAAATCCTTCGCGCTGCAGACTGTCGAGGAGGGTGATGGTCGGGATATACGTGTAACGGTTACTGCGGGATTCATGCTTTTCTTCGCTGAACACGCTGGGGACGTGGCTCATCAGCTCTTCGCGGGTTAAAGGACGGTCACGGCGTATCTGATTCACGCGGCCAAAACGACTCGCTAATTTCATCTGTTAGCTCCTTTTTTTGAGACATAAAAGAAAAGGCCACGCCCGGTGGGCGTGGCCTTCGATTCTGATGAATTCAATCAGGTTAAGATTTAATTGATATCATAATTGACAATGTGATGATTAGCTCATTATCAAGACTCAGAGATTAAAATTTTCGGTGCGTACCTTTTCTTTGAATAAGAGATTAATGAATTCTCTCACTATAAGGCAGGGAATAAAACCATCAAAAAACCCACTTGTTTTATAAAAACCACGGTATTATTACGCGTTCAGTAAAGATGATTGCGCAATCTATTACATGGAAACAATATAGTTCTGAAGAAAATTCCATGTCATCATTTTAGCCACGAAGGATTTTTCGCCCCCACACTATGTATTTTCATTCTCTGCTTCAGTATTTTGAAACCCTGAGCAAAAGAACGCCCATCCACTTTAATTTGATCGCTATTGATATGCATTTTCACAAACTTACCGGGAATCTCCAGCATACCATTCTTGCAAAAATCCTGACTATTGAGCAACTGTTTAATTTCCTCAATCAATACTTCTTTCTTTTTAGGTATATAAAAAAGGCCAGCAAAAAAACCACCCAGCGAAGTTTCTTTTGTCGGCTTTAAGAAAAGCCATCGGTCATATTTTTTGGATAAACATCCATTTATTGCAACATATTTAAATCGCAAATATTTGATATTGAGGAAATCAATACGAAGAATGTCATCATTAAGCTCAATAGCACTAAAAAGAAATCTCGAAACATGAAATTTAACTTTTATGCGCACATAAAACCTTTTGTTTTTATATTCAAGAAATCTTATATCTACTCTGTCAACAAACATGAGATTAATATCAGCCTGGCTATAATTTTCCTCAATAGAAAACCATGCATTTTTTATAATTCCCGGAATACGTTTTACCGCCTCATTCTTGACCTTGTTTTTAATGTCACTGAAGTCAAAACACATCATCCCAAAAAAAACAGACTCATAGTCATCGTATAAGCTATCTTCAATTTTATTAAACCGAAAGACTCCATCTTTAGTAACTTGCCTCTCTGAATCTATCGTCATATTTAAAGGGTAAGCACTATTTGCATCAGTACTTTTAGAGTTAGAATAATTGTTTTTTAATAAAACTCGCTCCTCTGCAACCTTTTTTGAACACTTATCCTCAAGGATCTTACGCACAAATTCGGAGCTATTCCCTCCAGATTTCTTAATTTCATCCTTAAGAACCGAGTAAAGAAGATCATCTCCAATATGTACAATTATTTTGTTTTTACTAGCCATCAGAAACCCGCCGTGACTTTGTTAACATCATGAATGGGGACTCCCTTTTTTTTTCGTTTTAAAGGGAGTCCCTTTTTTAACGTCAAGTGTATTATAGGCTTTTAGCGCAGTTTTAGCCACTCTTCTAACTACACTTGAAAATACGGACTCGAACGGTAAAAAAATACTCTCCTTACCATGTTCCGTTTAACCGTACTGTCGCTACAGCACAGGTCTACTACCACCAGCAGAAACAAGGCCCAAAGTACTCTCAGTTGATTATCTAACTCAGGAGCGATACTCGTCGCTTTGCATGCCTATAGATATCGTTTCAGGAGGATTTCTTCTTCTATTGCAGGCTAGCTTTTACCGTCCTATGCGTATCCGTATAGTTATTATTATTGTTGGGCATAGACAAGAGTAGGAGAGGCATGTGGATTATGAAAATCAGGAAGGGGAGGGAGAATTCGTAGAGGGGATGAGCAGAAATGACTGGAAGAGGCCAACACCATTCCGTAATTCATTACCTGGTATCCGATACACTGAACAACATCAGCTAAGGACGCCACATCATGAACATCAAACGCCATAAGCACTACGGCTTAATGAACGCGATCTATGTAGAACGCATCATCGACACCGTTGACAACGCTCTCAATCAATATCCACGTATGTTGGCAATCCGGATTGACCTACGCTTTCCCGATGAAGAGGACAGGCAGGATTGCCCTACACAGTGCTATTCAGGCCCGGATGTAATCTCCCGCTTCATCACATCAATGAAAGCCCAAATTCGAGCCGATATTTACCGCAAGAGAAAAACCGGAAAGAAATCACTCAACTGTAAAATGAGGTATATCTGGGTCAGGGAATACAATCAGGAAGGTAACAAAAGGCATTATCACGTTCTGCTTCTGCTAAACAAAGATGCTTATCACCGTCCTGGTTATTTGACTCTCGATGATAACTACGATCGCTGTACTCTCTTCAGGATGATAATCCGTGCATGGTTAAGGGCAATAAAACGGGATTATGCTGAGAAAAAGTATCATGGGTTGGTTCATATCCCCTACAGGGCATACTACTTACTGAACAGTAAAAAACCTTATTTCAGACAAGATTTACAGGAACTGACCGAAAGAGCGCTTTATCTCGCTAAAGAACGTAGCAAGGATAAGTCCGACGGCTATCGTAGTTTTGGATGTTCTCAGGGCTAATCAGTCATTTCTTACTGGCATGTGGATGTTGAGAAGGAGAATGCGTCAACGGTTAAACATCACCAGTATCGGCGCTTCTCCATATCTCATTATCTCTATGGAGACAGCCATCATGACCACTCGAAATAACAACACCACTTTGCTTAACGACAAAATGGTAGATATGGCATTCATCACCCGTTTTACGGGATTAACTGACAAATGGTTCTACAAGCTGATTAAAGACGGGGAATTTCCAAAGCCAATCAAACTGGGCCGCAGTTCCCGCTGGATGCAAAGCGAGGTGGAATCCTGGGTTCAGCAGCGCATTACTGACTCACGCAACAGCTGAATAAACAGGGAATATGAATAGAGGGAAATAAACATGAAAAAACAAAATCCACACCAGCAACTGAAAACCCCGACTCGCTGGATTTGTATCGGGTGCCATAGTTAGCTCAGTGAAGACAAGGCCTGACCGTTCTGTCAAAGCACTATCTACAGCATTGAAGCAAACAAGAATAAGAACCGTAAAACAGGACGTTCTCATAACCCCTTTGAATGAATGATTTCCCCAACCTGATGACGGCACCGCGCTCATGTCGTATTAATCCGGACATGCCAGTCAGATAATCAGCTGGTGTACTGGGCAACAGAAATGGCTCAGACCGCTGAATATCAACGGTCGTTAAACATGCAGGTCTCACTGCGTGACAATCATACATCACGTGAGCCGAGCAGGGCCAGCAGGGCATACTCCAGTTGCCGTGCATTATCCTCTACCATGACCCATTCTGGCAGTAGTTCATCATGCTTTTCAGTAATGGAATGAGGTTGTGTTCCCAGACAGGCTATTGGATCACCTTCCATGAGCGCAACAACGGCTGATTGCCGGGCTAATATCATGCAACTATCCGATAACCACTGGCAATATGTCATAACGGCGGCTGGTGGCGGTGTATGGGTGTGTGACATAGCCCGGCTGATACTTTCCGCTAATAAAAGGGCCGTGGCGTAGGCTCGTATTGCGTGGCGGTCATAACGTTGTGTGACAATAGCAAGCCGACCGGCATTAAGCCGCCCCCGTAGCGACCAGCGTTTGCTGACCTGCGCCTCGGTGACAGCAGCACGAAGAGCTGCCAGAGCGCCCTGAGCTTCTGAAAGCTGACTAAGAGCGGATTCTGCTCCCTTACTGCTTTGCGCCTCGCAGGCTCTCAGCATTCGATCCAGCCCATTACCGAGTTGACGCAGGAAGTCAGAGGTTGAACGCCCAATGTCACTAAATGGATTAGACGTAAAGAGTACCTGACTGAATAATAATCCTACAGAAGCTCCCAGGAGAACATCCACTAATCGCGTGCCACCCGCGCTTTCAGGCCCCATCGCAAGAACCAGAGCCACCGACACTCCGGCCTGGATTGGTACCACCGGAGCCGGGCCAATGACAGCTCCCAGCAAAATTGCGAAGAACATACCTGTGCTCATGCGCACCAGTGGATGGGTATCGGGGAACTGCCACATTAGTTCCCCCATCACGATACCGAACGTACAGCCAATCACCAGGTTTCTCGCCTGTTTCAGATGACTGGGTACCCCAGGAGCAAGACATACCACGGTACTGACGATAGCAAAAGTAGGATGCTCATGCCCTAACAGCCATACCGCCAGTATCCATGCCAGAAGGCAGGCCAGTGCAGTCGCAAGCGCATCACGGGCAGCCAGCCGGGCACGTGAAGGAAATGCAGTGATGACCTGGCGCCAGGCCAGGCGTAAACGAACTATCCAGTGCAACAGGAAACTCCTCAGCGGTGAAGTGCAAGATGATTCAAGGTTCAATATGATCCGAACAGATGCCCGAATAGTAGATCACGTCACCGAAAAAGGATCAGGATTATGCGATCTGATGCATCTGAAAGTCGGAACAGGCACTGACTGTATGTCACACAGCCTGTAACTCATCCAGAAACCCCTTGCAGCATAAAATCCATAGATGACTTTATTAAAAGTAAAAAACTCTCAGAATCGCTTACAGATCATTTCAGCTACGCACTCAGAATTAACGATTTTTAAGATTGTTATTGCAGCGGTGATTAACGTCGGAGGCGTTTTGTAACTGTCGTCTGACAGATACGGAGTAAAATACGTTGCAGAAATCCATTTTGCAGGATGTGAAGCTGTATATAGCTTTCGACAATGAAGATAGCTATATCATAGCCAATGATGTCGAAAACATCGGTAACGTACAGTGGCTCTTTACCGACTGCCATTGTCCTTAGAAACAGCCTAATGATACCTGGGGGGAAGAAGCCTGGTTTGAACGCGCACCTGATGATGCGACAGTAAAAGTACAGTTCCAAAAATGTAGTCATGTGTTAAACGAAATTAGAAGGTGGGCCTCCACGATCCGACTCAATACTTTGGTTAGTGGGCTGGATACGCTGGTAATATCGAATTTCTGGTTCTGAGTGTGGTGCCAGAAGCATTACTAAGGGGAAAAACACTGTAAAACCTGCAACACGGGGATATACAGCATCACCAGATTTAACTGGGGCTAGCATTACCATTACTGACCAGATGGTAAATCGATTATTTTATCCCCTTCCTGAAGGGCGAGGTTTGCGCTCAATGCGTTTTGATTGCATATTCCTATGAATCAGACCACTGATTCCAACGCTCAGGATCACGGCTTTTGACGTTGTGATAATTCAGTTTTTTGTGTCTCTGCGAGCACCAGCCCTTGAGAAGGGATGATGCTCCTTTTTACCCATCTGTTAAGGCGATTCCACAGAGCCAAAATATGAAATCTCTTCTCAGCCCTTTGCCAGAGCTGATAATGGATATCGGGGAGCTTATTTTATCCCATTTTGAAGCACTTTACTGATGTGAACTTAGTTACTGGAATCGGTGATCTTGGCGTCGGAATACATGTTCAGAACAAATCGGAATCGGCTCTCCTGAGTTCGGTATAAGTGATCGCCACAAACCGGAATTGGTGAGCGGTTTGCGTCGGAATGCGCATTTGATCATAACGAATCGTTTTTACTCACCTCCCTCGTGTATTTAGAAAATTAAGATGGATTAATTGCCATCCTTGATATCTGTCAAGGCGTGGGGGGCTATTTTTGTTCAAAAAGGTCGTAGGGTAAAAAAAAAGGAAATAATGATGACTGAACAAGTGCAGGTAAAACTGGCATTTCCAATTTGGAAGGGCGTTTTCACGCTCTTTGTGGGTCTGCTAATCTGGTTTACGCCTCCACCCACCGGACTGGATTTTTTTGCGTGGCATATGTTTGCGATCTTTGCCGCGACAATTCTGGCGATTATTTTAAAAGTGATGCCAATGGGGGCGGTAACCATGGTGGCGCTGGTTGTATCGGCGATGACCGGGCTGACCCCGATCTCCGGCGGAGGCAACGGTAAAGTAGCCGCGCTCTCCGGCTTTGCCAACGGCACTATCTGGCTTATCGGTATTGCGATGTTTATCTCCCGCGCGGTGATTAAAACCGGGCTGGGCAGACGCATTGCACTGTGGTTTATCTCAAAATGTGGACACAGCATGCTTGGGGTGGCTTACGGCCTGGCGCTGTCCGATATGGTACTTGGCCCGGGCATACCTTCCGCCTCGGCACGCGGCGGTGGTATTATGTACCCCATAACCCAGTCGATTGCCACTGCGTATCAGTCCGAGCCGGGGCCAACGGCCAGAAAGGCCGGGGCGTTCCTGATGATCTGTGTTTCACAGATTGATGCCATTATTTGTGCGATGTTCCTGACGGCTATGGCCGGGAACCCGCTGATTGCCGAGCTGGCTGCCAGCCAGGGGATTCAGGTTAACTGGGGGACCTGGTTCTTAGGTGCCATTATACCCGGCCTGCTGACGCTGCTGATTATTCCGCTGTGCCTTTATTATATTTATCCGCCTGAGCTGAAAAAGACACCGGAAATACCGGGTATTGCTCGGGAAGAACTGCGCAAAATGGGTCCAATGTCTCTGGCCGAAAAAATTCTGGCATTCGACTTCGTATTGCTAATCGTGCTGTGGACTGCGGGCGATATTTTTTTCCAGATCCCCGCCACGCTATCTGCCTTTATTGGCCTGGCGATCCTGCTGCTCTCCAATATCATGTCATGGAAAAACATTATTGAAGAGAAAACAGCGTGGGATACGATGTTCTGGTTTGCGGTGCTGGTGATGATGGCCAATGCCCTGAATAAATACGGCATGATTGCCTGGATCTCTAAAGGTATCGTTGGCTATATCGGCCATTTCGACTGGCTGATGGTGTTCCTTGTGCTAATCCTGGTCTACTTCTACACCCGCTATTTCTTTGCTTCGGCGATGGCGCATATTTCAGCAATGTATCTGGCCTTCCTGGCGGTATCCGTTTCGGTAGGCGTGCCGCCGCTGCTGGCCGCGCTGACGCTGGGCTACACATCCAATCTGTCGATGGGGCTCACTCAGTACTCCGGCGGCCCTGGCCCGGCACTGTTTGGCTCCGGCTATAACTCTACTGGTCAGTGGTGGGGTGTCAGTTTCCTGGTGTCGATCATTTCCATCGCTATCTGGCTACTGGCAGGCGGCGCGTGGATGAAAATCGTGGGTATCTGGTAACATTTATCTTCGCTTTCGGGCAGAGGCTCAGCCAGCCCGAAAGCGAGCATCATCTAACCTGTGGATTGGCCCCTATATTTCCATACACTTTTTATCACTTAACCCATTACTGGTTCGCCGCCGCAGATATTCCCGTGGCGAACGATATCCCAGAGCACTGTGCGGATGCCATTCGTTGTAATGTTCGAAGGCCTCCGCAAGGTTCTTTACCGCTGTTAACCCGTCAGGTTTCGGCATGATGCTGATGTAGTCGCGCTTCATCGTTTTCACGAAGCTCTCCGCCATCCCATTGCTTTCCGGGCTACGTACCGCCGTGTGTTTAGGCTCCAGTCCTACCATTCTGGCGAACTGACGCGTCCGATGAGAACAGTAGGCTGAACCGTTGTCTGTCAGCCACTCAACGGGAGAAGTCGGCAGTCTGTTACCAAAGCGACGCTCCACTGCCCCAGTATGACGTCCTTTTCGGTTTCGCTGTCATATCCACCGGTTATGGCTGCCCAGTGCAGTGCCTCGCGATAGCAGCAGTTCAGCGCGAACGTGATACGCAGTTTTTCGCCATTATCACAGTTGAACTCGAAGTCGTCAGAGCACCATCGCCGATTACTTTGCCCGACAGCCACTTTCCCTGTATGCGCCCGTTTCGAGGGCGTTATTACAGGTTTACGCTCAAGTAGCAGCGCATTCTGACGCACGATATGGTATACGCGTTTGGCATTGAAAACGTCCATGTCGTGAGTTTCTGATTGTCTGCGCAGCAGTGCTCAATCCGAGGATGGCCATACGTAGGCAGATCGCCGATAACTGTATGGATACGATCCAGTGCTTCAGTATCATCAGGCTTGCGCTTGCACCGACGATCCTGCTAGTTCGTTCACCGCCGGGCCATGTTATGCAATTGCGCAAGTGATACCCGGAGGCAACGACTGAGAAGGCTTATTTGCCATCCTCCGGTAATAAGGGCACATGCGCTATCCACTTTTCTTGTCGACCATTTTCAACAGCTTCTTTCAGCAGCTCGTTTTCCATGGTCTTCTTGCCCAGCAGGCGCTGCAGTTCTTTGATTTGCTTCATCGCAGATGCCAGCTCCGACGCGGGCAAAACCTGTTCTCCCGCGGCAACGGCTGTGAGGCTGTCTTCCTGATACTGCTTACGCCACAGGAACAGCTGACTGGCAGCAACGCTATGCTGACGGGCTACCAGCGACATGGTCATTCCGGGCTCAAAGCTCTGCTGAACAATGGTGATTTTTTCCTGAACACTTCGCCGTCTGCACCTGTACGGACCTAAAACATCAATCATCCGGACTCAAACGACTGGTTAAAAGCAATATTAAGACTATCAATAACTTAAGTAATATCAACGACCCGGATATTCATGGAGCCAGTCAAAACATCACAATTTAAAGTTATAACAACATTTTTAAATACAAATATATTTAGATTTAAATTTTGTTATTTATAAATAATTCGTCTTAAATCAAGAATTTTATAGCTTTTCTTGTGCTATTATTAGCACAAACATTCAATCAGCAAATTGTACGCCTGACGTTCTAAAACTTGTCAGACGATATTCAGCAACTTTACAGAGAGATATCATTTTGAAACACAGGCTTTATCTGACTTCTGATGAAATTGAATCAATGCTTACCGCTGCCCTTACCACAAACAGCGGTAAACGCGACTACTGTCTGATTTTGCTTGCATTCCGGCACGGTATGCGAATAAGCGAGGTTCTTGGTCTCAGCTATCGTGATTTCGATATGGGGGCCGGTCGTATTAACGTTCGCAGACTTAAGAACGGATTCTCCACGATTCATCCGCTTGAAGATGATGAAAGACAGGCCATAAATGCATGGAGCTGTGAGCGTTCAGGCTGGAAAGGAGCCGACAAATCTGACCTGGTCTTTCTTTCCCGACGGGGAACAGCGCTCTCACGCCAGCAGGCTTATCGTATTGTTCGTCGCGCAGGAGAAAAGGCTGGCATTGTTATTGAAACTCATCCCCATATGCTGAGGCATTCTTGTGGATTTGAACTGGCAGAAAGGGGAACTGATACCCGCCTCATCCAGGATTACCTTGGTCACCGCAACATCCGTCATACCGTTCGGTATACAGCAAGCAACGCCGGTCGTTTTGTCGGACTCTGGCAGAGGGCTAATGAGGTTCAGCGAAGAGATGAAACAAGCAGCGAAAATACCCAATCAGAACATATTCGAACTGGTCAATTGGGGCCAAACTGTATATATGTAAAAATATTTCTATTTTTTGCGCAAGTGAATTTTCAGAATTATTTACCACAAAAAACCTATATGATTGATTTATAATAAATTAATTGAAGAAGGTGAAATTTCTTATCCCTTTCTCCATTCCCTGAATAACTCTCGCCGTCAGCCGCTCCAGTAACAAACTTAGATTCCCCCCTTCCTCATCCTCTCGAAAAATTCCAGAAAAAAAAATTAACCCAATGATTAACATAGTAAAAATCAAAATATGATTTCGTATGATCTACTACGAGTCAAAATGGCCCCAATTGACTCTTAAATGTTTCGAAAGGTGTCAGCTATGTGGCTGCGTGTCTGGAGTACCGAAGTGGATGCATGGAGCGCCTGAAAGCCGCAATTTTTGTGTTTCAAACACTTAAACGTTTCAAAGGAAAACCAAGGAAAAGCTATGAAAATCAAAACACTGGCATTTGTTATCACTTCTGCTCTGGCGCTGACGTCTGCTGCCGTCTCTGCTGCAACCACCGTTAACGGTGGCACCGTGCATTTTAAAGGTCAGTTAGTTAATGCGGCCTGTGCAGTAGACGCAAACTCAGTAGACCAGACTGTTCAACTGGGCCAGGTACGCACCGCCAAACTGGCTGAGGCTGGTAAGTATAGCGAGAACGTCGGCTTCAACATCGTACTGAAAGACTGTGACACCACTATTGCGACTAAGGCCAAAGTTGCCTTTACCGGTGTGGCTGTGAGTTCCACGAATGCGAATGTACTTGCTATCTCCTCTTCCGCCGCCGGTGGCGCCACCAACGTAGGGATCCAGATCCTGGATTCCCAGAGCAATCCCCTGGGTCTTGATGGTGCCACCTTCAGCACCCCTGTGACGCTGAACGACGGCACCAACACCCTGCCGTTCTTTGCCCGTTACTATGCAACTGGCGTAGCTACTGCCGGTGTTGCTAACGCTGACGCCACCTTTGCTGTGCAGTACGAATAATCACCGCACCACGGTAATGACAGGATGTCATTCAGGCCACGGATGGCCTGTCCTTAAACGGAATGACAGGGTGAGATGATGCGTTCGCTGATACTGAGTCTGCTGTTTCTTCTGCCTCAGGCGCTGCAAGCCAGTGATGACCTGGAATTGTCGTTTCCCAACGGTGGTATGCGCTTTCAGGGGGAACTGCTTGCAGAGGCCTGCAACGTGGAAACCTCGGATCGTTTTCTGGCCGTCAATATGGGGCAGGTCCGGACCAATATGCTTCCTGCGCCGGGCGCGGATACGGATCCGGTCGCATTCGATATCCATCTCCGGGACTGTAATAAACACGTCAGCCAGTATGTCGGGGTCACGTTTAACGGTGTGGCCGACGGTAAAAATCCGGCCGTTCTTTCGGTGGGTGAAGGCCCGGGCATTGCCCAGGACGTCGGACTGGCCCTCTTTGATGCTTCCAGTACGCTTATCCCGATCAACAGTCCGCCAAGGCGAATTGCCTCTGTTGAGAACGGAGAAACGGTCCTTCATTTCGTCGCAAAGTACCGGGCTACCGGACATCACGTGATGGGAGGAAGGGCGGATGCACAGGCCTGGTTTTCGCTGACCTACGAATAAAAAACTGTATTACATACGTTCATTATTTTTCACGATATAAAGAGGGGCTGAGGTGAAGAAAAAAACGGGATTATCCCGCCGGTTACTGGCCGGTATGATGCTGCTGGCCTTCACAGGGCTTTCATCGCAGGCGGAAGCTGCCGTGGCGGTCGGTGCCACACGAGTCATTTATCCGGCCGGTCAGAAACAGGTTCAGCTTGCGGTCACCAATAATGATGAAAAAAGCACATTCCTGATCCAGTCCTGGGTGGAAAATTCGGCAGGTCAGAAAGACGGACGCTTTGTTATCACGCCACCACTTTTTTCTATGCAGGGAAAAAAAGAAAATACCCTCCGGATCATCGATGCGACAAATAATCAGCTTCCCCGCGACAGGGAAAGCCTGTTCTGGCTGAGTGTGAAAGCCATACCCGCCATGGATAAATCAAAGACAAACGACAATGTCCTGCAGCTGGCCATTATCAGCCGGATAAAATTGTATTACCGTCCTGCCGGGCTGTCTGTTCCGCCAGAAAAAGTGGCGGAGTCCCTGCGATTTAAACGCCAGTCCGGAAAGCTCGTCATCAGCAATCCCACGCCCTATTACGCCACGGTGACGGAATTAAACGCCGGTACGCGCAAACTGAATAACACCCTGGTTCCACCGCTGGGCGAGGCTTCAGTGGATCTGCCTGCCGATGCCGGCAGTCAGGTCACCTACCGGACGATTAATGACTACGGCGCGCTGACGCCCAAAATGACCGGACAGAGCCAGTAACAGCCATTCAGGTCAGTCTGCGCAGCAGATTACATATTTTAAACACTGTCAGCTGATACCGGCGAAGCGATTCGGGCCGGAGGAACCATGTCATATCTGATATCTGAAAAAGGGCGAAAAGCCCCGGGAAAAAGGACGCTCTCCGGATATTCATCTGGCTGTCGCTTTACCCTTATTCCCCTTGCTCTGGTGATTGCAGCCAGTCTTCCGTCCGCCCGGGGCGAGCTTTATTTTAACCCCCGCTTTCTGGCGGACGACCCGGCTGCCGTGGCAGACCTTTCTGCCTTCGAAAAAGGCCAGGAGGCCCCGGCCGGTACCTACCGGGTGGACATCTATCTCAATGATGGTTTCATGACCACCAGGGATGTCCGGTTTACGGCCAGTGAGAAGGACCACAGTTTGTCTCCCTGCCTGACCCGGGGACAACTGAGCGGCATGGGGGTCAATACCCTGTCCATTCCCGGTATGTCCGTGCTGGCAGCCGATGCCTGCACCCCGCTTTCAACACTGATGCCGGACTCCACCGTTCGTTTTGATGTCGGCCGGCAGCGTCTGTATCTGACCGTTCCGCAGGTTTACATGGATAACCGGGCGCGGGGTTATATTTCGCCTGAATTATGGGATCCGGGCATCAATGCCGGAATACTGAATTACAGCCTGACCGGAAATAATGCCCGCAGCAAAAACGGCGTCACCAGTAATTATACCTATCTGAACCTGCAAAGCGGGCTGAATCTGGGGGCCTGGCGTCTGCGGGATAACACCACCTGGAGCTACAGTTCCGGGTCAACGCATGAGAATCGCTGGGAGCATGTCAACACGTATGTTGAGCGAGACATAACTGCGTTACGCTCACGCCTGACGCTCGGGGACCGGTATACCGCCGGAGATATCTTCGACAGCATGAACTTTCGCGGCGTACAGGTGGCGACAGATGACAATATGTTGCCTGACAGTCAGAAAGGCTTTGCCCCGGTTATCCGGGGCGTCGCACGCGGCACGGCGTCGGTTTCCATCAAACAGAACGGGTATGAAGTCTACCGGAGTACCGTTCCCCCCGGTCCTTTCGTGATTAATGACCTGTATGCCGCGGGCAGCAGCGGTGACCTGCAGGTCACCGTCAAAGAAGCGGACGGGACCACGCAGGTTTTCACCGTGCCGTATTCGACCGTTCCACTGCTGCAGCGTGAAGGGCATACCCGTTTTGCACTGACAGCCGGGAACTATCGTTCCGGGAACCGGCTGCAGGAGCATCCGGGCTTTTTTCAGGGCACCGTCATGCGGGGTCTGCCAAAAGGATGGACTGTCTACGGCGGGACTCAGCTGGCTGACCGTTACCGGGCATTTAACGTCGGGGTCGGTAAAAACCTGGGCATGCTCGGGGCGGTATCACTTGACCTGACACAGGCCAATTCACGCCTTCCGGATGACTCAGACCATCAGGGGCAGTCCCTGCGGTTTTTGTATAACAAGTCGCTGAATGACATTGGCACAAATATTCAGTTAGTCGGTTACCGGTATTCGACGGAAGGTTTCTTCACGCTCGGGGATACGGCCTATAAGCGGATGTCCGGCTATAACGTGGAGACACAGGACGGGGTTATTCAGGTCAAGCCAAAATTCACGGACTATTACAACCTGTCCTACAGCAAGCGAGGCAAAGTTCAGTTGAGCGTGACGCAGCAGCTGGGCCGTCAGTCCACCCTGTATGTGACAGGCAGTCATCAGACATACTGGGACACGAAAAAGTCAGACCAGCAGTTACAGGTGGGGCTGAATACGGTCGTGCAGGATATCACCTGGGGGCTCAGCTACAGCCTGAACAAAAATGCCTGGCAGGATAACAGTGACCAGGTGCTGGCGTTGAACGTCAACATTCCTTTCAGTCACTGGATGCGTTCAGACAGTCAGTCTGTCTGGCGGCACGCCAGCGCCAGTTATAACGCATCCCACGACCTGCGCGGGCGGGCAACCAATACGGCCGGACTCTACGGTACGTTACTGGAAGATAACAACCTGAGCTACAGCGTTCAGACCGGCTATGCCGGGGGCGGCCAGGGGACATCCGCAGCAACCGGGTATGCTGCGCTGAACTATCGGGGTGCCTATGGCAATACCAATGTGGGTTACAGCCATACCGATGGTTATCGCCAGCTTTATTACGGCCTCAGCGGCGGGGTACTGGCGCATGCCAACGGGCTCACGCTCAGCCAGCCAATGAACGATACCGTTGTGCTGGTCAAAGCGCCGGGTGCCGGAAATGTCAATATCCAGAACCAGACAGGGGTAAAGACGGACTGGCGGGGTTATGCCGTACTGCCGTATGCCACGGATTACCGAGAAAACCGTGTAGGTCTGGATACCAACACGCTCGCCGATAACGTGGACCTGGATGAAGCCGTGGTGAGTGTTGTGCCGACGCACGGAGCAGTAGTGCGCGCCAGCTTTGAGCCCCGGGTGGGAATAAAGGTACTGATGACGCTGTTATTTAACGGAAAACCGGTTCCTTTCGGCGCGGTGGTGACATCGGAAAATAACAAAAGCGGAAGCATTGTTGCTGACGGTGGTCAGGTGTATCTCACGGGTCTACCGCTTACCGGCCGACTGCTGGCGAGCTGGGGAAATACCCCGGATGCGCAGTGTCGCGTGGAGTATACATTGCCTGAGGCAAGCCGTAACAAGGCGCTCAGCGAATATCAGGCAGAGTGCCGTTAAGGAGAGAGCATGGCTGACAAATTTAACCGGTGGTCTGCCGCTGCGCTGGCGCTGATGGTGCTGAGTCCGGCCCCCCTTCTCGCTGCTGACAGCACCATTACCATTACCGGCACGATAAAAGATAACGCCTGCGTTGTTGCCCCGGCATCGGAAGAGTTCACGGTGAACCTGATGAGTAATGCCGTCAAGCAGCTGTTTTCCGTCGGGAGCCACACGTCGCCGGATATTCCGTTCAGCATTGAGCTCGGTCCCTGCGGGGCCTCAGTGGTGGCGGTTAAGGTGGGTTTTGTCGGGACGGCTGACGGGAATGATACCAGCCTTCTGGCGATAGATACGGGGGCATCGGCAGCGACCGGCGTGGGTATCGAACTGCTGGACAGAAATAAAACGCAAATCCCGGTCAATGCAGCCAGCAGTGCGCTGAGCTGGGTGAGTCTGACACCGGGTACCACGAATACGCTGAATTTTTATGCCCGGCTCAAAGCCTCCGTATTACCTGTAACAGCAGGGGTCACGAACGGCACCGCCACATTTACGCTGGAATACCAGTAAGTCGAGGACATGATGCACAGTGTCACACTAAAAATGAGCCTGCTGGCAGCAAGCCTGCTGGCATTTGTCTGTCCGGCGTTTTCTGCAGATGTCACCATCACGGTGAACGGCAGCGTCGTGGCAAAGCCCTGCACGGTGTCCACTAAGGACGTGACGGTCGAGCTGGGGGATTTGTACACGTTTGACCTGACGTCGGCCGGCAGCGCGTCAGCCTGGCATGAGATAGCGCTTAACCTGACCAGTTGCCCTGTCGGGACCTCAGCCGTTACCGCCACGTTTTCGGGGACCACTGATTCGACCGGATATTACAAAAATCTGGGCACGGCGACCAATATTCAGCTACAGCTGCAGAATATGTCCGGAACGGATTTAAAGAACGGCACACAGACTCAGGTGTCGGTTGATGACTCGACGCTGTCGGCCAGCTTTCCATTAAAGGTGAGGGCACTGACAGTGAATGGCGGGGCCACACAGGGCACGATTTCGTCGGTTATCAGCGTCACCTATACCTATCAGTGAGGGGAACATGCAGCTTATCCGTTTTATCAGAGTGTTTATAATTGCGTCTGTCGCCCAGCTGGTATGGATTAATGGCGCCGGTGCATTTACCTGTTACGACTCCACCGGGAATACAGTCACAGGCAAGGATACTACTGGAAATGTCGTTGCTACTTCTAACGTATATGTATCGCTGCAACCGAGTATTGCGGTAGGGCAGAACCTGGTTGTTGACTTATCATCTTCTATATTTTGTAAAAATGATTTTCCTGACTCAAGAAATGACCTTGTCAGCATGCTTAAAGGGTCGGCCTACGGTGGGGTATTAGCAAACTTTACCGGCACCATGAAGTATTATGGTTCCAGCTATTCTTTTCCGCTGACTTCCGCGACCGGGACGCATAATTTTACTTCGGGGAGCTATACCGGCTGGAATACGCAGCTTTACCTGACCCCACTTACTTCAGCTGCCTCAGCTGCCGGGGGGGTGGCTATTCAGAGCGGCACCCTGTTTGCCCAGTTGGTGATGTATCAGGTGGGATCAAATAAATCTGATGGAGGGAGTATCAGTACAGCGACCTTTACCTGGAACCTGTACGCCAGTAACAGCGTGGTGGTACCGACGGGAGGTTGTGATGTGTCCGCGCGCAACGTGACGGTGACGCTGCCAGAATATCCGGGCAACGCCGTGGCGGTTCCTCTGACAGTGAACTGCGCCGAAAACCAGAGTCTCTCTTTTTACTTAACCGGCACTACCTCCACCAGTACCGATATTTTTTCCAATACTTATACCGGTACGACGGCTGCCTCCGGGGTCGGTATACAGTTGCTCCGTAACGGCAGTGCGATCCCGGCGAATCAGAATATCTCGCTGGGTACGGTGGGAACGTCTGCAGTCAGCCTCGGACTGACTGCAAACTATGCTCGTACATCTGGTCAGGTTACTGCCGGTGGAGTTCAGTCAATCATTGGTGTAAATTTTGTTTATGACTAACAAAGTAAAAAAAGAATATTCAGTTGCTTTTATTTTTTCCCCTTGTGCTATGGCTGCTGCGGGTCTGAAAGAGTTAATGAATAACCAAAAAGTTGATTCAAAATTTATACTGATTGACGACGTAAGTGTGAATGCTATTTACTCTGGGGAGGAGGAGGTGATCGGCGCTTCAGGGTTGTATATATTTTATATACCCAAGGAATCCTTTTATTTTCTTTTAATGTTAAAGTATATTTCAGAGAAAATAAAAACACTTCATCCTGACATTGATTTGGTATTTATCAGTGACGTATCGTGCTCCTGGCTTTATCAAAACATACTGCAAATGGCTGGTGGTGAAAGGTTTATTTTTCATGCAAAGATTGCTTCATCCAGATTGAGTGTAAAACGTCTGGAGCAATACTTCCTCCGAGTGAGGGAGAGACTTCCTTTCACCTCCAGAGATACTTTTACTGTCATCAATAGAGGGTTGGGAAATGAAGGGTTAACTCCTCGTGAAACTGAAGTTCTTCTTGATTTGTTTAACTATGCTGGCACAACGTTTGTACAAAAAAATAAATGTGTAGCATCGAAAACGTTATATAACCAGAGAAAATCAGGGCTAAGGAAAATGATTGGAAATTCTGCAGAGCTTGCCGGAAAACTTCCGGGAGCATCAAAGAGATGGAAGGCCAGACTGGCTGAAAAAGAAATGTCTGGTTATGAAAAAGACTTTGTGACCGGTATTGAAATGCAGGAGGTTTATCAGGTTTATCAACCCATAGTAAATATTTCACGGGAAATTTGCGGCTTCGAAATACTCACTCGCTGGCGCCAGAAAGGGTATGTAATCTCCCCTGACGAATTTATTCCCGGCCTTAAGTCTGAAAGCGTCCTGTTACTGCTTACAGCCATGAGCCTCAAAAATGCAGTTGATGGAATAAACCGATATGGCGGAAAGTATTTTTTCTCTATTAATATACATCCAGAGTTGAATAGCTGCCCTGGTCTGGTTAAAATGTGCACAGAGGCTTGCAGGCAGTTAAAAGATACCCGGTGGAAAAATCAGCTTGTACTCGAGTATTCTGAAAAATCAGACTTTCACAAGTCATCCGACATTATAGATGTACTGAAATCAATTAGTCAGCTGGGTGTTACTGTATATCTTGACGACTGCTTCTCTGAAGGAAGTGTATTTTTCCCGGTCAGAAAACACTCCTTCGACGGGTATAAGCTGGATAAAAGTATTGTCGATAATATATTGACCAGCAAAGAAGATATGGCATTGATTACATCTTTGACAGGTTATTGCTCTATGACCGGAAGACATTGCATCGCTGAAGGTATTGAAGATATATTTACATTTGAAAAACTAAAGAAGTTAGGTGTTGAATTCTTTCAGGGTTATCTGTTCTATAAGCCCGCGAGCATTACCGACCTGACATCTTTGATTCAGGAATTGAAGTCTGGCTGATAGTCTGAAGTATACAGATATTTTATGACCACTCAGGACATTACTTCACAATACTTCACATTACTTTCACAGTTTAGCATAAATGATAAAACTAACTGATTTTTCAGGTAGAACGGTGATTGTCAGAATAACTGAAATACGCATGGTACACAGTCATGGCGATAAATCGGTTGTGTTTATAAAGGACATTCAGGAACCTATTAAAGTTAATCACAGACTCGAAGAGATAGAAGAACTCATTAAAACGCAGAATGCTATTCTGAACCTTAATGAAAAATTTTAAAAATCCGCGTCTGAAATATGACGCGGATTTCACGTTAAGATCAAGTATTTTCCGGATGTAGCAGCGTTACTTATTCAGCTCATTCTGAGCTTCCAGAAGTTCACTTTTGGCTTCCTGAAGTTTCTTTTCTTTCTTACGGATTTTATCCGTACTGCCTGTTTCTTTCGCCCGATCAAGTTCAGCGATTCTTTCATTGACCTTTCTTTCCTTCTCGGCAATTTTATGCTGACGTTCGAGAGTCAGTTTTTCATCAGTACAGTTTTGACGTAATTCACTCAGTGCCTTTTCGAGACCTGATAACCGGTGATGATTGCCATGCTGGGTTGCGTAGTCAATTTGTTGTTGGATTTCATGTTCTTTTGCAGCACATCCCTTCAGTTCACTGGAAGCATGTGCTGTGAATGATAAAAGCGAACCAGTTATTGTAAGACAGGCCAGAGTTGTTTTAATGTATCTCATGATATATCCTTATTCACAATGAAAAGAAGATGGTTTTGCCATCGCTAACAACATTTTATTTTTTATAAGTGTACTTTCTTCACACCGTGATGATGATAGGATTATTCTTATAGGTCCATTTTTAAATTATATTTATGCACTCTGAACCTCAATGGAAATTAAACGTCAGCAAAAAAAACCTTGACAAAAATAAGATAAAGCGCGCATTTTATCCGTCACACTTCAAGGAAGACTATATGCAGGTACTGCTTATTTCACTCGCACTGGTTGCGATATCGTTTTCGGTGCTTTTATTTTTTTATGCCTTCTGGATATTCTTACAGGAAGGTGATGCGCCATTTGTGAGCATACTTGTGGCCCTGGCATTCATTGTCATTAGTTTCTATTGCCTCGTATGGCATACACTTCTGGTCCTCAGAAGTCATGGTATCACCGTACATATATATTAGTACGGATAACATTAATAACCAGCCAGTTAAAAATAAGCATATCTGGATCGATTGAGAAATCCGGACATGGACTGCCCATGTCATTCCGTGAGGGATAATCACACTCCCCCGAATCATTGACATACAGTACCATACCCGATAAGTTACTGGGAGTGGTGTACCTTTTTTATAAAAAGGGCGTAAACAGCATGTGTCATTTATTGATGCTTAAAAGGACGCGAGTCACGATGGCTGATCAAAGGCTCTCCGGTCGTCACCCGGCACCACACCTGCTACTCATGCAGTCAGGCGTTGTTCTGACTGAGCTAATCGTTGATAAAAAATAACCCGCACAGAGAAAGCGGGTCAAGCGGTTATGTTTAGAGTATGCCTGGTTATTATTTTTAGATATCCAGAATATATAATTTATCTTTTTTTCAACTTTAAGTAAACAGATACGCCTAAAATAAATGCTATGACTTTCATTCTGATTTCTGTATTTAGCTTCATATTCCCGGATAAAAGCTATTACTTAGCTTTTTGCGGGTATGCCGCATCAAATGCTCCTGTACGAATGGCAGTCCCGGGCAATATGCGGATACTACGTGTTATAGTGCCTGAACACCTTCGCATGTTCCTTTCTGTGCTGGCAGCAACATAAAAGCCCCAGACAGCAGGAGTAAATCAACCTTGAGCGGGACAAAGGGGTAGTTGACTTTGTTGCCAGGGGCTGCTTCTCTCAGTATCCCGGAGCATCGTTGAGGAATGTCCCGGCGAATGATAAGAGCAAAAGAATATGCGCCCCGCCTCATCAGGTCAATGTGCCTGAAAGCACTTCAGCTGAAAAAGACGCAACATCAGACCAGTGATTTAGGGTTGAGGATATATAATTGCCCAGGATGTTTTGACCTGTGGCCACGTATTTAAGTCATTACATATTAACCTGACTAAGCGATAGGGCAATGCCGGAGAAACAGAAGCTGGAGAGAGGGACTGAAGGGGTATCCCTACATAACTTACTGTTCGCGAATGAAAATATGGAATAGCAACATTAACCCGGAAGTAAAGGACAAAAGTGAAATGAAGGACAGTAAAGCAGAGGAACTGGAGGCCAGAGGATTATACAGAAGAGCCGCTCAGCGATGGCTTGAAGTCATGCTCATGTCACATGACAGGAATGACCAGGATAAGGCAAGGCAGAAGCATAATGAATGCGTTCGAAAGTCAAAGCGGCCTCCTCACAGGCTCGACAACCTTAGTGGGTTGAGCGAGGCGGCTCAACAAACGCAAATACGAATGGGTCTCAATTTAAAGGCTGGAAGAGACTTCAACGAGCCCCGCGTTTCCCGAAAAAAATCTGACTGAAATAGTATGAAATCAATTCAATCAGAATGTTAACGTTGCGGATTGTAATTTTATGCTCAGAGTCAAAGAGCGTAATGCCAGTCTATGGTCAGTAATATGACGTACAGTCACCCGGAAGGAAGAATGTCCTTCAGGTGTGATTAAAAGGTGGAAATGGTTGATGTACATGCCAGGTCAACTGTTCTTCATTTTTTTCGTGCAAACATAATACAGCCGAACAAAGCTGAAGTTACAGTGGTCCAGGAATCACAGGACCAACGAGCGACGCACCTTTTGAATAGTATCGACAGTGAATTATACAGGAGTTAAGCTTGGATAAGAGGCTAAGTTTCAGACAGTTCCTTGAGATTAACAGCAAACTTATGCATATATCAGACACGTGGTCAGACTTGTGGGTTATGATTTATTACACACAATTAAGTGTTGGAAGTCTAATAAGACTTAAATACGATGATATAAGTGATAACTCATTTAATACAGGCAAGCGAGGGCGACTGGAAGAACTACGTATTGAATCAACAGCCCCGATTAAACAGATACTGGAGCGCAGGCGAAAGAGGTATCCGGATGATATATATGTATTCCAGAGTCATTCAAACCGTGTAAAAAAATCCCCTCGCCCAGTTACGGTCATCGCATTCAATGCAGCCTTAAGGAAGGCTGGTGCAACAAGACCAGGTCTGCCTGTGAGCAGCAGCAGCGCGAAATACATTACCGGATAACCACTTCTTATGATTAATGAAACAAGCATCACCAGTAGGCACATCAAATTTTATCAGGAAACTGTATCCTCATCGGATAACATAAGGACTCATGGATGTTTTTTTAAAAGAACTACTAAAAAAAATCAGTTACCACTGCCATCCTTATGTTTCCTGAATAAATAAAAAAGTCGAGGGGCCCATCCGTAACGACGGGACTCCTCGCTGAGGTATTAACTATCTACTGTGGATGATGTTATGCTTCTGTAGTTTCGACTCCAAATCATTTATACAATAAACGATATAAAATATATTAAATATAAATGTGTAGAATAGATTCATTTTCACTTCGAATTTAAACTCATTCAACGTGTAAGCCTGCAAGGCCTTTTTAGCTTTAAATGCCCAGACCAGATACATTATCATTGAAGCGTACATAAGTTGCTTTGCCACAAGGTCAAAAACAGTGACATTATCACTCACAGCTATACCAATATCAGAAAGTAACCAGCCAAAACCAGTGACTATAGCCAGCCAGAGAGGATAATCTTTGGCAACAAATTCATTCTTCATGTGCTCTGTTAACTTTGGCTGATTCAGATATAACCACATCATTGGATAAATTCCACCAGTGACAACAGACAGCAATACAAACTTCGCTACCTTTGTATCAATTTTATTCTTTAGCGCATTGATATTTTCCATTTTAATCCCTTATATATGATACTAAAAATGTGATGGATACTTTCGCCTGTCAATAATTGAATGACCATTGACCTTTGTTGGTATTGATGACAACCTCAACGGGAGCACAATCCGTGTATGAACTATTTGTATTTGAATGAAAAACCCAGGTTTTGGAGAAATTCAGCACGCCGCTTACACCGCGAGGTTCATCTCGTTGGGCCGGGGTACTATTTTCTCGCGGCATAATAGCATTACGGTTTAAACGCTCCATGATCTGACGTTCTTTTTCGGCAGACATCGGCGCAATAGCATCGGTTTTACATTGACCTCGATTAAGTATAACACCATTAACTACCAGTCCATCAGTCATTGATGTGATTGTATATTTATAGCGGTAGCTGTATATACCACTATGGACATAAGTTTTAGACGTTTGCACCAACATTTTGAATGGTGATTTCTGCTCACCAGCATTCGCAGAAAATACTGACACTGAAATAATCAGCATAAGAAATTTAATATATTTCTTCACTTCAGGCTCCTTCTTAGTCTTTTAAACTCATTAGTTACATCCGGATGAGCTATATTTATTGAAAATTGTCATATCAATAAAGATTATTAACGATTGACATATTGCGCTATGTTGTTCTCAAAGTTGCTGCCATCTAACTTGATTTCAGTTATAAACTTCTGCCCTTTACAGACCTGAATGAAAGGACCGCCCCGCAAATATTCTCCAACCTCATAGGTATAATTACCGTTGGGTATGCTCACACTCTGATCACCATTTCCTGCCATACTGAAATCAACTTTGTCAGCAGGAATATTGAGTAAAATTTCAGGTTTACCGGAATCCCTGCCAAAAACATAGCGGACGTTCCCGTAGACATAACACACGCCGACATGCTTCCCACCCTTAAGGGTATATGCATCAAAGATGGTTTGTTCGCCATCACAGGAATCTTCCGGGTTTGCATAAGCAGACACAGAGAGCACACCTGCGCTTAACAGCACTGCACCGCCGAGTAATCTTTTCATACTTAATCCTTCATCAATGAGAAAAGCCCCCTGAGTTTCAGGAGGCTGAACAGATTTTTAACCGAAGAAGAAATTCCAGGCTTTCTTTAAACCACCGACAACGGCAGATTTCGCCGCTTTCACCACGACTGCCACCGGTTTTGGTAGCGTGGCATCAATAACGTCATCAAGGATCCGTTCAACGGTATCTCCGAACCCTTCTGTAGCTTCTTCTACGACGTTTTTTGTTTTGTGTTCCTCCTTTACCTGCGAAGCTACACCGCTTTGCGCATGCTTCGGGAGAGCCCGAACCATCGCTTCAACCAGTTGAGTCACGTTGTAACCTTCACTGGCCGCAACAGCGATAACCGGATGGTCAGTAAAACCAAGCTGGCGAGTGATATCTGCTTTCTTGTCACAAATATTTTTCTGTTGAGCCGGGGAAGGTTGACCATTCTGTACATCCCATTCACGGAAAGGCTCAATCTTGTCTACCTGATTAAGCACAAACAGCGTCTTCTCTTCACCCCCGGCAGGTTTCAGAACGTTTTTGTAAAAATGTTCATCTGCTGAAAATGCTCGATCATCCCCTTTAATGACCCAGAGAACGAGATCGAGCTTCGGTAGCAATTCCCGATAAAGCTGCTCGTACTCACCATCACGCACTGCACTTTCACCCACCCCCGGAATATCAATCAATCTGATTGCGCGTTTGCCAAACTGGATGCGTACTTCCTGCGTTTCTCGTGTACATGCTTCCACATCACTGACAGCACAGATATCTCCCTTGAAGATCGCATTACACAGGCTCGATTTACCCGCACCGGTCTTACCCATGATGCCAATCACTGGCTCATAGTTGATAACCTCATTTATTCGCCTTGAAATACTCTCCCTGATATTTTCAGGTAAAATCTCCAGTGCATCTTTGACCGGGTTAAAACCGCCTTTCTCTTTGTATTCCATTAACTCCCTCTCTTTTCTAATCAGTCCAGACAAAAATATTGCTGCGAAAATCATCGAACAACGTCCAAAAATCCCGGCAGGTGACTCGCTGACGAAGACAAAGTTTTGTGATCTTTTCAGGAAGGTAATGAGGTGTAAAATTGTTAATACCGATCGAAATTGATAAACCGATCTGTTTTACCTATTGATAAAAACGATCAATAAGTTTGAAACGATAGTTTATAACTATCAAATTAATCAATACCGATCGGTTGTGCAGATCAATAAGTAATAGTATTTGAAAATATGAATGGGTATTTACAGATTTTTTTTAGTGAGCACATAGAAGGAAAACCAAAGCTAATTAGTCAAATGTATGTTCACAGTCACAACATTCATACTGATCGAACAGGACGCCATCAAGCAATGCTCCTGTTACCGCTCCTGCCGTCTCACCGGCGACAAATCTTCCCAGTATTGCGCCAATGACAGCCCCTGTAGCTGTTCCCACCACCGGACCAACAGAACCTATTGCTGCCCCCGTACCTGCACCACTAAGAGCGCCAGCCGCTCCGCCGACAATACCTCCTGCCTTCCTGCCAATATTTCGCTCACTGACGCGCTCAGAACCACATTGCGGGCATATCGTAGTCATTTGTTATTCTCCTGATTTTGGGTTGTTAAAAGCAAAAAGGCACCCGAACGTTAATGAACGGATGCCTTCTCATAGATAATTTGATAGTTATAATTATTCATTAATTGAATAATTAAGTGAGCTTTCACGCTGTTTTACCAAATACGCCTTGCACCACGGTACCGTTTGCTAACGAGTCAATATAGTTTGCATACCATTGCATCATCTCCCTACGTCCATCAAGATATTGCGCATGATTATACGTCCCACGGATCGCGTTCTTATCTACATGTGCAAGCTGCGTTTCAATCCACGCTGAGTTAAATCCCTGCTCATGCAGAATGGTGCTCATTGTATGGCGGAAACCATGCCCGGTAAGTCGGCCTTTATACCCCAATAACTCGATGACCTGGTTAATGCTTTCTTTACTGATCGGCTTACGGGGATCGTTCCTCCCGATAAACACTAGAGGATGATGCCTTGAAATCGGTTCAAGTTGTTTAAACAGCACAATGACCTGCTCTGAAAGTGGCACAATATGTGGCCGTTTCATCTTCATCACTTCTGCCGGGATTTCCCACAATTTTGTCTCAAAATTGATATCCTCCCAGCGTGCAAAACGTAGTTCTTGCGTCCGTACACTGGTTAACATAATGATCTGAGTAGCAGTCTTCGTGATAATGCTGCCGGTGTAGCCAGCCAGATCGTTAAGAAAGTGAGGAAGTTCGCTGGCAGTTAAAAATGGGAAATGAACTTTTTTCGGTGTAGCTAAAGCACTGGCAAGATCGGGAGCGGGATTGTAATCGGCTCTACCGGTGACTATTGCATAACGGAAAACCTCCCCACAGCGCTGACGGACCTTGCGCATTTTCTCCAGCGCTCCGCGTTTCTCCATTTTTCGTAGTGCTTCCAGTAACTCCATTGGTTTGATTTCGGCAATAGGGCGTTTGCCGATATAGGGGAAGATATCCTTCTCAAAGGTATCAATGATTTCATCACGATAGCGTAATGACCAGCGATCTGCTTTCGTCTGATGCCACTCGCGAGCGACTGCTTCAAATGTGTTTTTCAGACTCATTTGCTGGGCCATTTTTTCTTCTTTCTTTACTTCACCAGGATCGTCTCCAGCGGCGAGAATTTTTCTGGCCTCATTACGCCTTTCTCGTGCGTCTGCCAGTGATATATCGGGGTATACGCCAATAGAGAGCATCTTTTCTTTACCGGCGAAGCGGTACTTCATTCGCCAGTATTTGGAACCATTAGCATTAATCAGTAGATACATACCGCCGCCATCAGCCAGCTTATATGGCTTTTCTTTTGGCTTGGCAGTTTTAACTTTTACATCGGTTAGCACCATTACATCCTCCGGCTTTTGATGAATCCATCCTCCTGGGGGGATTTCCGCCAATAATTAACCTGATACCCCCAATGCACCCCTTGTATAACAAAGATGTCTTTAAAACCCTTTGTTATAACTCACATTTTTACCATTATGGGGGTGCTGGTGTTTTAAAGGTGGAATAGTACCCCCGAATGCACCCCCAAAAACCGCTTGATGCAGGTTGAAGTCGATTGACCTCAGGATACAAGGAATGCCTGATATATAAGGGATTACAACGGGATTTATTGACTTCGGGAGAGTTTAGTAGAGGCTAATTGGCGGAAGATCACAGGAGTTGAACCTGCCCGGGACCGCTGGCGGCCCCAACTGGATTTGAAGTCCAGCCACCTCACCGGAGATGACGATCTTCCGCGCCTCGATTGCTACATGGAGGCGGGCGCATTATAGCTACTTTCCTGCATTAACCACATCCCCCAACGCACTTTTTTACTGCGAAAACTGGACTTTACAGAACCTTCTGAAACATTCCTTTGCAAAATCCGTGGCTTACACTTTTACACACTCTTTCAGGCTACCGGGATCACATAAAACAAGAAACGTAATTTGATTATGAGATATCGCAATTCATCTTACTGCGCGGATGGGTTACAAAGCATGTAACCGGTACCAACCCGCGGTAGCGCTGAGAGAAGAGTGTGCGATGAAAGATCATATTTTGTCCGTCAAAGAGAAGATTGGCTACGGCATGGGCGACGCCGCAAGCCACATCATTTTTGATAACGTCATGTTGTATATGATGTTTTTCTATACCGATATCTTTGGTATCCCTGCCGGCTATGTCGGTACCATGTTCCTGCTGGCCCGCGCGCTGGACGCGATATCCGACCCTTGCATGGGGCTGCTGGCCGACCGTACCCGCAGCCGCTGGGGAAAATTCCGCCCGTGGATACTGTTTGGAGCGATTCCGTTCGGTCTCGTGTGCGTACTGGCCTACAGCTCGCCGGACCTGAGTCATAACGGCAAGCTGATATACGCCGCGGTCACCTACACGCTGCTGACCCTGCTCTACACCGTGGTCAACATCCCTTACTGCGCGCTGGGCGGAGTCATTACCGACAATCCGACGCAGCGCATCTCCCTGCAGTCCTGGCGCTTTGTGCTGGCGACGGCGGGCGGCATGCTCTCCACCGTCCTGATGATGCCGTTGGTGAACTTTATCGGCGGCGAAGATAAAGCGTTTGGTTTCCAGGGCGGCATCGCGGTGCTCTCGGTGATCGCGTTCCTGATGCTGGCGTTTTGCTTCTTCACTACCAAAGAGCGCGTCGAAGCGCCGCCGAGCTCTACCTCGATGCGGGAAGACCTGCGTGATATCTGGCGCAACGATCAGTGGCGAGTGGTTGGCCTGCTGACCATTCTCAATATTCTCGCGGTCTGCGTTCGCGGCGGCGCGATGATGTACTACACCACCTGGATTATGGGATCCGCGGGTCTGTTCACCGCCTTCCTCACCACCTACTGCGTCGGCAACCTGATTGGCTCGGCGCTGGCGAAGCCGCTTACCGACTGGAAATGCAAAGTCAGCGTTTTCTGGTGGACCAATGCTCTGCTGGCGGCGCTGAGCGTGGCGATGTTCTTCGTGCCGATGGACGCCGAAATCACCATGTTCGCCTTTATCTTCGTAATTGGCGTGCTGCATCAGCTGGTGACGCCGATTCAGTGGGTAATGATGTCCGACACCGTCGACTACGGCGAATGGTGTAACGGCAAACGCCTGACCGGCATCAGCTTTGCAGGCACCCTGTTCGTGCTCAAGCTGGGCCTGGCGCTGGGCGGCGCGCTGATTGGCTGGATGCTGGCGGGCGGCGGTTACGATGCCGCGGCCAAAACCCAGAACAGCGCCACTATCACCATCATCATCTCATTGTTCACCCTTGCTCCGGCGGTCTGCTACCTGCTGAGCGCGGTTATCGCGAAACGCTACTACACCCTGAAAACGCCGTTCCTGAAAAAGATGATGGCGGAACTGGCTCAGGGCGCGCGCCGCAACGAACACGACTTCACTTCAGCGCCGACAGGCAAAGAATTGCAAAACTAAGAGGAAGCTATTCATGAAAATCAGTGATGGAAACTGGCTTATTCAACCAGGGCTCAATCTGATCCAACCCGTGCAGGTCTATGAGGTTGAGCAGCAAGGTAACGAGATGGTCGTCTATGTGGCGTCTCGCGAAGTTCGCGAACGCGCCGCCCAGCTGGACGTTCCGCTCTTTACCGTGCGCTTCTTCTCCCCACAGGAAGGGGTGATCGGCGTACGCATGGAGCACTTCCAGGGCGCACTGAACAACGGCCCGCATTACCCGCTGAACGTGCTGAAAGACGTGAACGTGGAGATTAATAATGGCGCTGAATATGCCGAGCTGAAAAGCGGCAATTTGACCGCACGCGTCACGAAAGGCGATTTCTGGTCGCTGGATTTTCTGCGCGACGGCGTGCGTATTACCGGTAGCCAGCTGAAAAATGACGGCTACGTGCAGGATACCAAAACGAATCGCAACTATATGTTCGAGCGTCTGGATCTCGGCGTCGGCGACACCGTTTATGGCCTCGGCGAGCGCTTTACCGCGCTGGTGCGTAACGGCCAGACGGTCGAAACCTGGAACGAAGACGGCGGCACCAGTACCGAACAGTCGTATAAAAATATCCCGTTCTACCTGACTAACCGCGGCTACGGTGTGCTGGTGAATCATCCTGAGCGCGTCTCTTTCGAAATCGGCTCCGAAAAAGTCTCGAAGGTGCAGTTCAGCGTCGAAGGGGAATACCTGGAGTACTTCGTCATCGACGGCCCGACTCCGAAAGAGGTGCTGAACCGCTATACCCGGTTTACCGGGCGTCCGGCGCTGCCGCCAGCCTGGTCCTTCGGCCTGTGGCTGACCACCTCGTTTACCACCAACTACGATGAAGCGACGGTTAACAGCTTTATTGACGGTATGGCAGAGCGCAACCTGCCGTTGCACGTGTTCCATTTCGACTGTTTCTGGATGAAAGCCTTCCAGTGGTGCGATTTTGAGTGGGATCCGGTGACCTTCCCTGACCCGGAAGGGATGATTAAACGCCTGAAAGAGAAAGGACTGAAGGTCTGCGTGTGGATCAACCCGTATATCGGCCAGCGTTCACCGGTGTTTAAAGAGCTCCAGGAGAAAGGCTATCTGTTGAAACGTCCGGATGGTTCATTGTGGCAGTGGGATAAATGGCAGCCGGGCCTGGCGATTTATGACTTCACCAATCCGCAAGCCTGCCAGTGGTATGCCGACAAGCTGAAAGGCCTGGTGGCGATGGGCGTAGACTGCTTCAAAACCGACTTCGGCGAGCGTATTCCGACCGACGTGCAGTGGTTTGATGGTTCCGATCCGCAGAAAATGCACAACCACTACGCCTTCATCTATAACGAGCTGGTGTGGAACGTGCTGAAAGAGACCGTTGGCGAGAAAGAAGCGGTGCTGTTCGCTCGTTCCGCCTCGGTGGGCGCGCAACAGTTCCCGGTGCACTGGGGCGGCGACTGCTACGCCAACTATGAATCGATGGCGGAAAGCCTGCGCGGCGGCCTGTCGATCGGCATGTCCGGTTTTGGGTTCTGGAGCCACGATATCGGCGGCTTCGAAAACACCGCGCCCGCCCACGTCTACAAGCGCTGGTGCGCCTTCGGCCTGCTGTCGAGCCACAGCCGTCTGCACGGCAGCAAATCCTATCGTGTGCCATGGGCCTACGATGACGAGTCCTGCGACGTGGTGCGCCACTTCACGCAGCTGAAATGCCGCATGATGCCGTATCTGTACCGTCAGGCGGCGCTGGCCAACGAGTTCGGTACGCCGATGCTGCGTTCGATGATGCTGGAGTTCCCGCACGACCCGGCCTGCGACTATCTGGACCGGCAGTACATGCTGGGGGATTCGGTGCTGGTGGCGCCGGTGTTTAGCGAAACGGGCGACGTCCAGTTCTGGCTGCCGGAAGGCCGCTGGACCCATCTGTGGCACAACGATGAAGCGCAGGGCAGCCGCTGGCATAAGCAGAATCATGATGTGCTGAGCCTACCGGTGTACGTGCGTGACAACACCCTGCTGGCGTTGGGCAACAATGACCAGAAACCGGACTACGCGTGGAATGAAGGCACCGCCTTCCAGCTGTTTAATCTCGAAGATGGGCGCGAAGCGGTCAGCCAGGTGCCGGCAGCGGACGGGTCGGTGGTCTTTACCCTGAAGGCGAAACGCCAGGGCAATGTCATTACCGTCAGCGGTGACGGTGAGGCCAGCGGCTGGACGCTGTGCCTGCGCAATATCCAGCAGGTAGCGAGCGTGCAGGGCGGTGTTCAGGCAGGCAGTGAGCTGGGCGTGGTGGTGACCGCGCAGGGCAATGCGTTGACCATCACGCTGTAAGTTTTTGCTTCCTGAAGCATGGGTTCACAGCCATCTGCGGACCCGTAGCCCGGACAAGGCGCGACAGGCGCCGCCTCCGGGGAATGTGCCGAACCTGATGCATCTGCGCTGCTGCTCCCCGGCTCGCGCTGCGCTTAGCCGGGCTACGGATCCACAGCCGTCTGCGGACAGGTAACCCGGTGGCGCGACGCTTACCGGGGCTACAGGCTATGCCCTCTTCGTTTGCGAAGAGGGTTTTTTATTCCATTTCTTCTGAAAAAGTAACGTTCATTTCATTCTGGTGATTCACCCCACAGACACTCGCGCCGTCAGGTGATAGCGTAGTTTGCCGCTGAGAGGAGCCCGGAATGGATTTAGAAAACATCTTTCGTGACGTTAAGCTAAGCAAAACCGAAATGACCGTGCTGCGTTTTATTCAGAATGACCCTGAGCAATGCGTACGCGAGGGCATCCGCGCCGTCGCGGAACACTGTTATAGCAACCCTTCCTCGCTAGTGCGGCTGGCGAAGAAACTGAAATTCAGCGGCTGGCTGGAGCTGGTCTATTTTATTAAATTCAATATCACCATGCCGAAACTCGATGTCACCAACGATATCGACTACATGAGCATTCAGCCGATAGAGCGGATAACTTCTCTACTGGAAAGCCTGCAACATCATCGCATTTTGATTCACGGCAGCGGCTTTTCGCAGCTGATCGCCCAGTATATTTACAATAAATTTTTGGTGACCGGGGTAAACGCCAGCCTGGCGCTATGGCCGGATTACGAAATTCTTGAGCAGAAGAACGCCGCTAAATTTGATTCGATCTGGATTATTTCCAAATCCGGGCGTAGCAGTTCGGCGCTGAACTGGGTGAAGGCGCTGGAAGGGAAGAAGATTAATCTGGTCTGCTTCACCGGCGATTATCAAAGCCCGCTGGCGCAGGCGGCGGATACGGCGTTTATTATTCACGATCCGCAGAAATTCGATGATGATATTTACTGGAGCAACCCGTTTTTTGGCTACTGCATACTCGGGTTTGAGCGGCTGCTGAAGATGTGGTTTACACACACGGGGATCCCCGGAGGCGGCGCCTGAGGCGCCTGTCCGGGCTACCGCCCCGCAGGCGGTGGTGAACCCGTAGCCCGGTCAGCGCAGCGCCACCGGGAGGAGTGCGGTGGCGCGAGGGTGGGATTATTGCCAGTCGGCGAACTGCTTATCATCGAGATAAGCTTCAACAAGCGCTTTTGCCAGCGAATAAGAGCCGACCAGCGGATGCGCCATCAGCGCCCGTACCGCCAGTGACTTATCCCGCTGCAGAATCGCCGCCACCGCCAGCCGCTCATACTCCTTTACGCTGGCGATCATGTTTTTCTGCGCTGTCGGCACATGCTTCGGCGTCACCGGCTTCAGGCCCTCTTTACTGAGATCGCAGCTGATCTCAATCACGTCGTCCTGGCGCAGGAAGTCCAGCGTGCCGTTGTTGGGCATCGACACCACAATACGCTTGGTGGTGGTGCTGTTGACCGCCTCCAGAATATCCAGCGCCACCCCTGCGTAGCCGCCGGTATCCGGCTCCTCGATAAACTGCTTTAAGGTTAACGGCTCGCGGGTATGGAATTTTTCCTGCTGCGACTCGTTCTGCATATAGCTATTTTCCCGGCGCAGATAGTGCTTCATCCAGATGGTAAACGCCGCTTCCGGGTTGGCTTTCACATCCACGGTCCGCAGCTCTTCGCGCATATCGTGATTGATACGGGCAATCTGCTCGCCGCGGGTTTCCGCTGCGTTCTGAATCGCTTTTAAAGCCACTTCTCGATAGTAGTAGTAGTAAAGATATTCATTAAGCAGTTGCTTATCGCATAGCTGAACCAGCTCCGGCGAAAAATACTGCATCGCCGTCTTACGATACAGCTCAGGACTGGTAATCAGGCGCTCGGTGACATCCTCGCCGCTTACGGTGAAGTGGGTAAACCAGGAGAAGTGGTTCAACCCGTAGCACTCAACGCCGAGATCGCGCTCGTCGCAGCCGAGGATTGCCGGCAGCTCGCGAATCAGCTCCGACGGCGCGTCGCAGATGCCGTACACCCGGCGCTTAAAGCCGGATTTGATAATCGCCTCGGTGACCAGCCCTGACGGGTTAGTGAAGTTAAAAAGAATAGCGTCTTCGGCGGCGTGCTCTTCAATCAGGCGGCAGTAGTAAAGAATCGCCGGAATGGAACGCATCGCCATGGCGAAACCGCCTGCGCCGGTGGTCTCCTGGCCCAGGGTGTTGTGCTGCAGGGCGATACGCTCGTCGCGAATGCGGCTCTCATCGCCGCCTACCCGCAAGGTGGTGATGACATAGTGGCTATTTTTGAGTGCCGGCACCGGGTCGCTGGTTACGCTGAAGTGAATATCCGGGCGAATCGTATTAAACACATAGCGGGCGATTTCGCCAAAAATTGCCAGATTCTCAGCGGAGCTGTCGAGAAATACAACTTCCGTTAAACCAATGCGGTGCGCGTTATATGCCAGAGATTTTGCCAGGAATGCAGAGCGAACGCCGCCCCCGCCTAATACGGTTAATTTCATAAACAACTCCTAATTAATTTTCTGCTAGCCAGCTATCAACCCGGGAACGGACCTGTCCCACTTTGACGCCGTAAATAACCTGAACTTCATTTCGATTTCGTACTACGCCGTTTGCACCGGTGCTTTTTAATATTGCATCATCAACTAAATCCATATTGTGAATAGCGACGCGCAGGCGGGTAAAACAGTTGTCGACGGAAATAATATTCGCTTTGCCGCCTAAGCCATTAATAATCTCGTTGGTCACCGACTGCGGTTCGCCCATTTTTTTACGATAATCAGCTTTGCTATATAACTTCACGTTTTCATCATCTTCACGGCCCGGCGTTTTGAGATTCAACTTAACGACCAGCGTGCGGAAGATAACGTAGTAGACGGCGAACTGGCCGATCCCGATGAGCACGTAGCCGGGCCAGCGGGTCAGGGCGACTGGCAGCGGCAGGTTGTAAATCAGAAACTCAATCAGCCCCGAGGCGCCCCACGGACGGACGGTAAAGATGTCGCAAATCGCCTGCGAAGCTGCGGTTAAGGTAGCATGGATCACCCACAGCAGCGGGGAAACGAACAGAAAGGTAAACTCAATCGGCTCGGTGATACCGGTGAGCATGGAGGTGATAATGGCCGGTAGCAGAATCGCTTTAGCCATCATTTTTTTCTCCGGTTTCGCCGTATGGTAGAACGCCAGCGAGGCGCCGGCCAGGCCGAAGATGGTGGTCATCCCCTGCTGTGAGAAACGCAGCGCCTCGTTCATCACCGGCGTCAGATCCGGGTGACGCATATAGGCGAGGAAAATCGCCTGGGTTCCGGAGACTATCTGCCCGTCGACGTTCAGCGTGCCGCCGATTTGCGTGAGCTGGAACGGCGACCAGACGAAGTGGTGCAGGCCGGTGGGGATGAGGAATTTTTCAAAGAAGCCGTAAACGAAGACCCCCGCCACGCCGGCGTTTTTCATAAAGCCGGTCAGCGCCGCGATGCCGTGGGTCATAAACGGCCAGATCCAGGTAAAAGCGATGGCGTAGAAAATGATGACCGGCGTCATCGCCACCAGCGTCAGCTTGGCCCCGCCGTACATGGAGAGCGCGCCGGGTAGCTCAATAGTCGATACTTTGTTATGCACCCAGGCGATGGTGCAGCCGAGAATAATGCCGAGGAAAACCCCCATATCGACCACCACAAAGCCCAGCAGTTGGGTTTGCCCGGTGCCGTAATATTCGCCGTTAATTTTTTCCGCCAGGCCGTGAGTATGCTCCAGCCAGGAGTGGTTGGCGCCAAGAAACATAATAAAACACATCACTGAAACCAGCGCGACTTCGGTTTTTTTATCTTTTGCCAGGCCATAGCTGATGCCGACGCAAAAGAGTAATCCCAGATTGCCGAATAAAGGCCAGAAGGTATCGCCGAGTAGCTGTCCAAGCTGGTGTAAAAAGCTGGTCTCTGAAATTAATGTTGGGTTGGTTAAGACTGAGCTGAGTGCCAAAATTAAGCCGATGACCGGCAAGAACAATACTGCACCGATCATTGCTCTGGAGAATTTTTGCATATTCTCCAGAATACGTTGACGTATTACAGACATGGTCGTTCCTTTATTTTTGTAGGTTCAGGGACTTTAATTATTTTTTTCGCTTCCAGTATTTTTGTTATAGCAAGTCCGCTATTTGAAAGGAACAGGTTGCGGAAAATAGGTACAAATAGCCGCTAAATGGCAACAGGTTTCACCATTAAGGATATTATATGACCCTCACCCCAAACCTCTCCCTGAAAGGGAGAGGGGGTCGATCGGTGTGGGCATAAAAAATAAAGAGTGCAGAGGGCGGTTCCCTCTCCCCGGCGGGGAGAGGGTTAGGGTGAGGGGAAACTAGGGGTAGACATTATCGGAGCAGAAGGAGCCTGAGCGCTGGTAACTTCACCGTTGCGCATGACCTGTGCTACCTGCTGTTTCTCCATATTGACTGCGCTGAGCTGACCATTAACGGTTGGCTTCAGCGGCGCATCTGGCAGCACGCTGCCGGTCGCCGTTAGCTGGAGATTACCATCGCCGGATATCGGCAGCGCTGGCCAGCCCCAGGCCTGCAAAATATTTAGCGGCACGCCGCGACCGCTCAGGCTCAGGTTGACCTGACGCTGCGGAAGTTGCGACACCGCCGCGGTGGCTTGCAGGATCCCACGCTCGGTAAAGGCGCTGAGCTCGTTAACGTTCACCGTTGAGGCATTGGCGCTCAGCTTCAGCGACGGGCGGCGGACGTCAATACGATTAAAGGTCGCGGCGGCGGCGTTCAGCGTCGCGCTACCGTTCCACACGCCCCAGCTGCGGTTTTTCACCAGCTGCAGCTCGCCGCCGTAGCCGTCGAGCGCGGTGATTTGCCACGGGAACGCCGGTTCAACATCGATAATGAGGTTGCGGCTGGCGCTGAACTTTCTCAGCGTCAGGCTTTGCAGCCACTCGGGAAGCGGCGCCATCCATAGCTGCTTCCAGTTGGTCGGCAGCGTATATTCCAGTCCGGCGAACGCGGTGTCGTCCAGCACGAGGGCATGGTCGGCGCGCAGCCAGTTGCCGGACGTGCGCACCATCCCGCCCTCCCAGCGTGAGGTGAACTGGCGCAGCGCGATACCCTGCGGGGAGAATCCGGCGTTAAGGATTGGGTCGAGGAAGTGCAGCGAACCGTAAATAAACTCGTTGGCGTTCATCGACAGCGTGCCATCCTGGCTTTGCCAGTCGCCGCGGCTCAGGGTCAGGTTGCGCAGATTAAGGTCGAGGCCAGCGATCGCCCAGTCAGGCCCCTGCAGGCTGGCGTCGGTCACGTCAAGGCGGCCAATCTGCAGCGAGGGCAGGGTGGTCAGCGGCGTGAAAAAGTCGGCGAGTGATTTATCGCTTTGCAGACGGATCTCGTTGAGGCGCAAATTATCGACCTGCCAGCCGCCGTCGGCGCTGCGTTTTGCCGTGCCGGTGAGCGTGCCGCGAGCGACGTCCGCCCCGAGGGTCGAGAGCGTCACTTCGCCGTTATCGATATTCCCCTGAATCAGCACGTTGCTGGCTTCAATACCGTTGAGCGTCATCGACCCGGCGCTCATCTGAATTTGCGTTTTCTTGCCCAGCACATTACCCGCTTCCGGCGCCCACGGGCTGACGCCGCCGGTGACGCGCTGCGCGCTCAGATCCCAGTCGCTCTCCGGGCTGTTGAACGCCATATTGCGCAACCGGAGACGATCGGCGGCGAACGGCAGCGCTGCGGAAGAAGGGGAGAAGTTTAGCGTACCGTCGCTGAGAATGATTTCGTCAGCATGCAGCGGGTCGCTAAACTGGCGGCTGCTAAATCCGATATCCACGGTTTGCGCCACCAGCGTGGCGGGTTTGCCGTCGCGACCGAGGGTGACGTTTTGCAGCTGCAGGTGCAGTGGCGAAGAGAAATTATGGTCCATTTTGTTGAAAGAGACCTTCCAGCCGGTACCGTCGCTTAGCCAGGCGCTGGCCTGACGCCCTCCCCACTGGGTTTGCAGCAGGAAATAAGCGGCAATAATCACCACCAGCAGAGCAATCAGCAGCCAGAGAATCAGCTTTCTGAGAAATTTCATGATCTTCGATCCTGAGCGAGACACATAAGGCTGTTATGCCCGAATTATGCGCAATCCTCAAGACAGGAATTGTGTAATGAGATGATGTGAGGTTGATGATGTTTGCGCTCCGGCCGACGTTGCGCGGCCGGAGCATCAGAGAGGATCAGTTTTTCTCTGGCGGGAAAATCAGATTCAGAACAATCGCCGTGATACCGCCGGCGGCGATACCGGAGGAGAGCAGATTCTTCAGCCAGTCAGGGGCGAACTGCAGGATCAGCGGCTGCTGGGAAACGCCAAGGCCGACGGCCAGCGACAGGGCGATAATCAGGATCGCGCGGCGGTTCAGCGGCTCGCGGGAGACGATACGCACGCCGGAGGCGGCAATGGTGCCGAACATCACCAGCGTTGCGCCGCCGAGCACCGGCTCAGGAATATGCTGCACGAAGCCGCTCACCGCCGGGAACAGGCCGAGCACGATCAGCATCAGCGCGACCACAAAACCAACATAGCGGCTGGCGACGCCGGTCAACTGAATCACGCCGTTGTTCTGGCCAAAGCAGGAGTTCGGGAAGGTGTTGAATACTGCCGAAACAAACGAGTTCAGACCGTTGGCCAGCACGCCGCCCTTCAGACGCTTCATATATAGCGGGCCGGAAACCGGCTGCTCGGAAACGTCAGAGGTGGCGGTGATATCGCCGATGGTTTCCAGCGAGGTAATCATAAACACCAGCATCAGCGGCAGCAGCAGATTCCAGTCGATGCCCAGTCCGTAGTACAGCGGCGTGGGAACCATAATCAGGCTGCTTTCCGTCGGTGCGGTATTGGTCGGCAGCATATCGAGTAGCCATGCCGCCAGGTATCCGGCCGCCATCGCGATAACCAGCGAAGCGATGCGCAGATACGGGTTGCGCTGGCGGTTAAGGATAATAATCAGCGCCAGCACGATCCCCGCCAGCAGCAGGTTTTTTGGCGCGCCGAAGGTGTGGTCGGCCATGGCGGCATAGCCCCCGCCGATGGAGGTCAGGCCAACCTGAATCAGCGACAGGCCGATAATCATTACCACCACGCCGGAGACCAGCGGAGTGATTATGCGGCGGGCGAGATGCAGAACGCGCGAGAGAACCATCTCCGTGCAGCTGGCCAGCATCAGGGTGCCGAACAGCGCGGCCATCATGGTCGGAACATCGGCGCCGCCGGTTTTCAGCGCGGTTCCGCCCATAATCAGCGGAGCGACGAAGTTAAAGCTGGTGCCCTGAATCGAAAGCAGACCAGAACCCACCGGGCCCCAGGCTTTAATTTGAATGATGGATGCCACGCCGGAGGCGAACAGGGACATGCTGATGATGTGTTGTGTATCCTGAGCCGGGAGGCCCAGAGCCTGACAAATTAACAGCGCCGGAGTGATAACCGCGACAAACATCGCCAGCAGGTGCTGGAACGCGGCGAACAGCGTTTGCGGTAGCGGCGGGCGGTCTTCAAGGCGGTAGATTAATTCGCTGGTTTGCTTATGCGCAACCGGTTGCGCATTTTCTGATTCTGCGGTGTTAACGGACATCACAACAATCCCAAAGGTGGCAAAGCGGGGATTTTATCGGACTGTAGACCAAAAGCAAACGTTTGCCACTCTTTAGCGGCAAATATTTATGCAGGGAATAGGTGTCAAATATTTATTAACATTTTGTATGCTTGATCGCATCATTATCCCTACAAAATATCTTTTCCTGTCCTTTTTTCCGTACTTCTGCTTAAAATCCCTTCCCGATTACTCATGATGAGAAGCAATCGACACCGGGAATTTCGTCGCGTGTGAATGGATCATGCGCCTATAAGGAGCTCTTTTTATGTTTCATCTCGATACCTTATCGACGCTCGTTGCCGCAACATTAGTGTTGCTACTAGGTAGAAAACTCGTTCAAACCGTCCCTTTCCTGAAGAAATACACCATTCCTGAGCCCGTGGCGGGCGGTCTGCTGGTCGCTCTGGCGCTGCTGGTATTAAAGAAAAGCATGGATATCGAAATTGATTTCGATATGAGCCTGAAAGACCCGCTGATGCTGGCTTTCTTCGCCACTATCGGCCTGAATGCCAACCTCGCCAGCCTGCGCTCTGGCGGCAAAGTGGTGGGGACATTCCTGATCGTGGTGGTGGGGCTGCTGCTGCTGCAAAACGCCCTCGGTATCGGCATGGCGAAGCTGCTGGGCCTCGACCCGCTGATGGGGCTGCTGGCCGGTTCGATTACCCTTTCCGGCGGCCACGGTACCGGCGCGGCGTGGAGTAAACTGTTTATTGAGCGCTATGGCTTTGTCAACGCCACCGAAGTGGCTATGGCTTGCGCAACCTTCGGTCTCGTTCTTGGCGGCCTGATCGGCGGGCCGGTGGCGCGCTATCTGGTCAAACACTCTTCATCACCGGACGGCACGCCGGACGATCAGCTCGCGCCGACCGCGTTTGAAAAGCCGGATATGGGGCGCATGATCACGTCGCTGGTGCTGATTGAGAGCATCGCACTGATCGCCATCTGTTTGACGGTAGGGAAGATCGTTGCGCAACTGTTGGCGGGGACCGTATTCGAACTGCCTACCTTCGTTTGCGTGCTGTTTATCGGCGTTATCCTCAGCAATAGCCTGTCAGCACTTGGCCTGTACCGCGTATTCGACCGCGCGGTGTCGGTGCTGGGTAACGTCAGCCTGTCGCTATTCCTGGCGATGGCCCTGATGAGCCTGAAGCTGTGGGAGCTGGCGTCGCTGGCGCTGCCGATGATTGCCATTCTGGCGGTGCAGACGATAGCAATGGCGCTGTATGCGGTGTTTGTGACCTATCGAATGATGGGTAAAAACTACGATGCCGCGGTGCTGGCCGCCGGCCACTGTGGTTTCGGCCTCGGCGCGACGCCGACGGCGATTGCCAATATGCAGGCGATTACCGATCGTTTCGGTCCGTCGCATATGGCGTTTCTGGTGGTGCCGATGGTGGGGGCGTTCTTTATCGATATCGTTAACGCGCTGGTGATTAAGCTCTATCTGCTGCTGCCGGTATTTGGCTGATAAAAACCCGGAGGCGGTGCGCTACGGGATTATGCGGTCTGCGGGATTATGCGGTCTGCGGGCTGTGTAGCCCGCCTAAGGCGTTTACGCCGCAACCCGGGGATACCCCGGGATTTATGCGTTGGCGCGGTTTCTCCCCGGCTCGCGCTGCGCTTAGCCGGGCTACGGGGTGTGCGGTCTGCGGATTGTATCCCGGCTAAGGCGTTTACGCCGCCAGCCGGGAATACCTCAACAATCTTACGCTTCGTCGTGCTCTTCCCACGCCAGCGCGCGTTTTACCGCCTTCTTCCAGCCGCTGTAGCGATAGTTACGCTCGGTGGTTTCAATTCCCGGACGGAATTCGCGCTCGATAACGGCTTTCTCCTGCAGCTCATCCAGATTCTGCCAGAAGCCCACCGCCAGACCGGCCAGATAAGCTGCGCCCAGCGCCGTGACTTCGCGGACTTCCGGGCGTTCTACGCGGGTACCGAGAATATCGGACTGGAACTGCATCAGGAAGTTGTTGGCGACCGCGCCGCCGTCAACGCGCAGGGCGTGCAGACGGATCCCGGAGTCAGCCTGCATCGCTTCCAGCACGTCGCGGGTCTGATAGGCGATCGATTCCAGCGTGGCGCGAATAATATGGTTGGAATTGACGCCGCGGGTCAGGCCGAAGATCGCCCCGCGGGCATACGGGTCCCAGTAAGGCGCGCCAAGCCCGGTAAACGCCGGAACCACGTACACGCCGTTGGTATCCTTCACTTTGGTGGCGAAATATTCGGAATCGAACGCGTCGCTAATCAGCTTCATCTCATCGCGCAGCCACTGAATGGAGGCGCCCGCCATAAATACCGCGCCTTCCAGCGCATAGTTCACTTCACCGCGCGGGCCGCAGGCGATAGTCGTCAGCAGGCCGTGCGTTGATGCCACCGCTTTCTCGCCGGTATTCATCAGCATAAAGCAGCCGGTGCCGTAGGTGTTTTTCGCCATCCCCTCTTTAACGCACAGCTGGCCGAATAGCGCCGCCTGCTGGTCGCCCGCGATGCCGGCGATCGGAATACGCGTGCCGCCCTTACCGCCGATGTTGGTCTGGCCGTACACTTCGGAAGATTTGCGCACTTCCGGCAGCATGGCGCGCGGAATATCCAGCGCGTCGAGCATTTTGTCGTCCCAGTCCAGTTCGTGGATATTGAACAGCATGGTACGCGAGGCGTTGGTGTAGTCGGTAACGTGAACGCGTCCCTGGGTCATTTTCCAGATAAGCCAGGTGTCTACGGTGCCGAACAGCAGCTCGCCGCGTTTTGCGCGCTCGCGCGCACCTTCGACGTGGTCAAGGATCCACTTCACTTTGGTTCCGGAGAAGTAGGGGTCAACCACCAGGCCAGTTGCCTTACGGATGTACTCTTCCATGCCGTCGCGCTTGAGCTGTTCGCAGATCTCGGCGGTACGGCGGCACTGCCAGACGATGGCGTTATAAATCGGCTTACCGGTTTCGCGCTCCCACACGATGGCGGTTTCACGCTGGTTGGTAATGCCGATCGCGGCGATTTCATCGGAACTGATATCGGCCTTTGCCAGCACTTCAACCAGCGTAGAGCTTTGCGATGCCCAGATTTCCATCGGGTCGTGCTCAACCCAGCCTGGACGCGGATAAATTTGTTCGAATTCTCGCTGAGAGACGCTGACGATATTGGCATCGTGATCCATTACCACGGCGCGGGAGCTGGTGGTGCCCTGGTCGAGCGCTACGATATATTTTTTGTCGGTCATAGTATGAGTCCCGTAGTCAGATTACAGCGAAGCTTTGTGTTGTGTCGTAGAGGGAGATGCGGCTTCTTTCTCTTCAACGACGCAGGTGTCGCAAGGCAGGTGGCGGCCAATCAGCTTGCGGTAGCAGAATGCGCCCAGCGCAGCACCGACGATTGGCGCACACAGCGGCACCAGGAAATAAGGAATATCTTTGCCGCCGGTGAAAGCGACGTTGCCCCAGCCTGCCAGCCAGGCGAAGGCTTTCGGTCCGATATCACGCGCCGGGTTCATGGCGAAGCCGGTCAGCGGGCCCATGGATGCGCCAATGACGGCGATCAGCAGACCAATCAGCAGCGGCGCCAGCGGGCCGCGCGGCACGCCGTTGCCATCATCGGTCAGCGCCAGAATGACGCCCATCAGGATAGCGGTAATCACCATTTCTACCGCGAAGGCCTGCACAAAATTGATATGCGGGTTTGGATAGGTAGAGAAAATACCCGCCAGCTCAAGACTTTCGACGCTACCGCGCACCATATTGTGGGTATGTTCGAAATCGAAGAAAAGATTGTAATAAAGCCCGTAAACTAAAGCCGCAGCGCAAAAGGCGCCAGCGAATTGCGCAATGATAAAAGGAACAACTTTACGACCGTCAAAGCAGGCGAACAGCCACAGCGCGATGGTCACCGCCGGGTTAAGGTGCGCACCGGAAACCCCTGCGGTCAGGTAAATCGCCATGGCGACGCCCAGACCCCAGATGATGCTGATTTCCCACTGACCGAAGCTGGCTCCCGCGACCTTAAGCGCAGCGACGCACCCAACGCCGAAAAAGATCAACAACCCGGTACCGAGGAACTCTGCGATGCACTGGCCTTTTAGTGTTGATGTTTGGCTCATAATCGAATCCTGAAGCGAAGTGATGATTATTGTATGTGTGAAGGTCGCAGGCGACCACGCTGCCATGTAGGCATAGTGTTAATTTATCGTTAACGAACAAAAACGAGAAATATCGAAATTCAAATGTGTGTACCTCGTCAAGAAAATGAGCGTTTTCGCGCCATAAACGCGTGTTCGGTCATTTGCGGGAGCGTTTCACCGCTCATTTTTTTAACGAGGTGATTAACAATTACGAAAAAGTACCGGGTAAAAGCGGCGAACGGACCAGGTAAAGACTGAAAAGTGTTGCAAACCGCAATCTACGCGGGTTGTCGCTGGACAGGGGCGGCGGGGCTTCATACAATCGACTACATCACCACTGTAGTGCGCTAATTTTCGTTAAGGCGTCAACGCGTATACGAAACGGACGGTTTCTATCAACGCCTTGCAAGTTCAGGAGAGGTATGACGATGTCATTAGAAGTGTTTGAGAAATTAGAATCTAAAGTTCAGCAGGCGATTGATACCATCACTCTGTTACAGATGGAAATCGAAGAGCTGAAAGAAAAGAACAATACGCTGGCGCAGGAAGTACAGAGCGCCCAGCATAGCCGTGAAGAGCTTGAGCGTGAAAACGGTCAGCTTAAAGAACAGCAGCAGGGCTGGCAGGATCGTCTGCAGGCGCTGCTGGGCCGTATGGAAGAAGTCTGATGCTTCCCGCCTCCTCCCGTTCGGGAGGAGGCAAACTCACCTCGCTCTATATACTCACAAGTTATAGCCAATCTTTTTTTATTCTTTAATCATCAGTCTGCTTTCTGGCACGCTTAATCCATCACAACACTACATAAAGAGAGCGGTGCGATGAATAAGTGGGGCGTGGGGTTAACTCTGTTGCTGGCATCCGCCAGCGTTCTGGCAAAAGACATTCAGCTATTAAACGTTTCTTACGATCCGACGCGCGAGCTGTACGAACAGTACAACAAAGCCTTTAGCGCGCACTGGAAGCAAGAAACCGGCGACAACGTGGTGATTCGTCAGTCACACGGCGGCTCCGGCAAACAGGCGACCTCGGTGATCAACGGCATTGAAGCCGATGTGGTGACCCTTGCGCTGGCCTATGACGTCGATGCGATCGCCGAGCGTGGACGAATCGACAAAAACTGGCTAAAGCGTCTGCCGGATAACTCCGCGCCGTATACCTCAACCATCGTGTTCCTCGTACGTAAAGGTAACCCGAAGCAGATTCATGACTGGAACGACCTGATCAAACCGGGCGTGTCGGTGATTACCCCGAACCCGAAAAGCTCCGGCGGCGCGCGCTGGAACTATCTGGCGGCCTGGGGCTATGCCCTGCACCAGAATAACGGTGACCAGGCTAAGGCGCAGGAGTTCGTAAAAGCGCTGTTTAAGAACGTCGAAGTACTGGATTCCGGCGCCCGCGGTTCGACCAACACCTTTGTGGAACGCGGGATCGGCGATGTGCTGATTGCCTGGGAAAACGAAGCCCTGCTGGCGACCAACGAACTGGGTAAAGACAAATTCGAGATCGTCACCCCGAGCGAATCGATTCTGGCCGAGCCGACCGTTTCCGTGGTGGATAAAGTGGTCGACAAAAAGGGCACTCGCCAGGTGGCGGAAGCGTATCTGAAGTATCTCTACTCGCCGGAAGGCCAGGAGATTGCGGCGAAGAACTTCTATCGTCCGCGTGACCCAGAAATCGCGAAAAAATACGCGGATGAGTTCCCGAAACTGAAGCTGTTCACCATCGATGACGTGTTTGGCGGCTGGACTAAAGCGCAGAAAGAGCACTTCTCCAACGGCGGCACCTTTGACCAGATCAACCAGCGTTAAATAGCCTCTCCTTATCCCCGCTCGCGCTGCGCGTAGCGGGGCGACAACGCTTGTCGCCCGGGTAAGGCATAAGCCGCGACCCGGGGCAGAGTAGTCTGGTAGCCCGCTCAGGCGCGTTAAGCACCGCTTCCGGCAAAACTCACCGCACCTCCTCTCGTTTTCATTTGGTCATCAAACTGCGCTACTCTTCCGTTTCTGGCTGAGACAGGAAAAAATAATGCGAAGAGTACGACACCTTTTTTTAGCGCTGGTGGTAGTGGTTGTGGCGGCGATGGCTGGCGGCTACTACTGGCTTCATTCCGGCAACCGTGACGCGTTGCGTCACATTGTTCTGCAACAGTGCGTCCCTCATCAACAGCAGAATCACAATCCCGCGCCCTGCGCGGAAGTGAACCTGAAGGGCGGCTATGTCCTGTTTAAGGACCGCAATGGCCCGCTGCAGTATTTGCTGATGCCAACCTACCGTATCAACGGCACTGAAAGTCCGCTGCTGCTTGAACCGCTGACGCCGAACTTCTTCTGGCAGGCCTGGCAGGGACGCGAAATCATGAGCCAGCACCGTGGTTCTGCCGTACCGGATGAGGCGGTCTCGCTGGCCATCAACTCGCGCAGCGGACGCACGCAAAATCATTTCCATATTCATATCTCCTGCCTGCGACCTGATGTGCGCCATCAGCTGGATAGCCAGGCTGCCGCTATCAGCAGCCGTTGGTTACCGCTGCCCGGTGGGCTCATGGGCCATGAATATCTGGCGCGCCGCGTAACCGAAACCGAACTGGCGCAGCGCAGTCCGTTCCTGATGCTGGCTGAAGAGGTGCCGGAAGCGCGAGAACATATGGGCCGTTTCGCGCTGGCGATGGCGAAGCAGAGCGACGGCTCGCTGCTGCTGCTGGCAACCGAGCGTAACCTGCTGACGCTGAATCGCGCATCGGCAGAAGAGGTTCAGGACCATAGCTGCGCCATTCTGACATCCCGTTAATTTTCTTTACGTTCCCGCCATTCATTATCTCCTTGATTCTTATCCCGGTTTAACGCCGGGGTAGGATCGGGTGCATAAAAATATGTGAAACCGATCAAAAGATATAAAGGTATACCTTTATATCTTTTTTGAGGATGGTTACACTCTCTTCATAGCCTCCATTGCGTGTCGGACAGGCGGCTTATTTATAAAAACGTTTTTATTTCATGTAGTGACATCATTAATTGTTTCCTCTATTTGCGCGGCTAAGCGTAAAGGAATATCAACATGAAACTTTCTATCGTGGAAAAAATCGGCTTCGGCGCAGGAGATATGGCGATAAACGTTGTGATCATCGCCATGCAGCTGCTTCTCGCCTATTTTTATACCGATATCTACGGCCTGAGCGCCGCTGATGTTGGCGTACTTTTCGTGGTTGTGCGGATGATCGATGCCATTATCGATCCGGCCATGGGCGTTCTTACCGATAAGCTGAATACGCGCTGGGGACGCTATCGCCCGTGGCTGCTGTGGTTTGCCATCCCTTTTGGCTTCGCCGTTTATTTAATGTTTATCACGCCTGATATGGTTTATATGGCTAAGCTGGCGTGGGCCTATGGCACCTATATTCTGATGACCCTGGTCTATACCGCTATCACTATTCCCTATATCTCGATGATTGGCGTGATTACCAGCGATCCCGTGGAACGGCTAAGCGCAAACGGCTATCGCTTTGTGATGACCAAAATTGCCGCTTTTCTGGTGACTATTGTCGTCCCGATGCTTGCCGTCTGGCTTGGGCAGGGCAACAAGGCCCTGGGTTACCAGTTTTCTATGGGGCTAATGGGCGCGATGGGGGCCCTGCTGTTTATCTTCTGTTTTCTCACCACTCGTGAACGTAGCGAGCCGGAAATTACTTCGCTATCGGTAGGGAAGCAGTTTAAGTATCTGTTACGTAAGGATCAGTGGATTATTCTTGGGGTTGTTATTTTATTGCTGATGTGTGGTTACGTTATTCGCGGTTCCGTCGCGGCCTATTATGCCAAGTATTATCTTAATGGCGGCGATAGCCTGATTTCACCTTTTCTGACTACCGGTGTTGTCGCCTCTATTCTGGCGATGATCGCCACCACCTGGATAACTAAATTCTGGGATAAAATTAAGATGTTCCGCTACACCCAGATTATTACCTTTGTACTAAGCGCGCTGATGTATTTCTTCGTTGGGCGTGAAAATCTTATCCTGGCATTTACGTTCTATTTTCTTATTAATTTCTTCTGCGATATGCAAATGCCGGTGTTCTGGTCCTCTATCGCCGAAGCGGTGGATTATGGCGAAAAGAAAACCGGGCTGCGGGTATCCGGCCTCGCGTTTGGCGGCATTCTCTTCTTCCAGAAGTTTGGTATGGGGATCGCGGGGGGCGTACTGGGATTTCTGCTGAGCCACTTTGGCTATCAGGCCGACGTTGAACAGAGCGCGCGTTCGCTCACCGGTATTGCGCTGATGATGACGCTCATTCCGGCCCTTTTCCATCTTGCGGTTGGGCTACTTATGAAAAAGTATCTGATTAATAACGAATATTATCGTGATATTCAGCTAGCCCTTGCGCAAAAACAGGCATAAGGAGGCGTAAATGAATGCCATGAATAAGGTTTGGGCGATCGGCGACGCCTCCGTAGACCTGGTACCGGAAAAACAGAACAGCTACCTGAAATGTCCCGGAGGCGCTTCGGCGAACGTGGGGGTCTGCGTTGCCAGGCTGGGCGGAACGTGCGGTTTTATCGGCTGCCTTGGCGACGATGACGCCGGGCATTTCCTGCGCCAGGTTTTTCAGGATAACGGCGTCGATGTCTCTTCGCTGCGGCTGGATGCGAGCCTGACCAGCGCGGTACTGATTGTCAATCTGACGGCTGACGGCGAGCGCAGCTTTACCTATCTGGTACATCCGGGGGCTGATACCTTCGTTTCACCTCAGGATCTGCCGACGTTCAGAAAATACGAATGGTTTTACTTTAGCTCCATTGGTCTCACCGACAGCCCCGCTCGCGAGGCATGCCTTGAGGGCGCGCGAAGAATGCGGGAGGCCGGCGGCTACGTTCTGTTTGATGTCAACTTGCGCAGCAAGATGTGGCGCAATGCCGCTGAGATCCCTGACCTGATCGCCCGCTCCGCTGCGCTGGCGTCTATCTGCAAAGTCTCGGCAGATGAGCTGTGTCAGCTGAGCGGCGCCAGCCATTGGCAGGATGCGCGGTATTACATGCGCGATCTGGGCTGCGAGACCACCATCATTTCGTTGGGGGCCGAAGGGGCGTTGCTCATCACCGCCGAGGGAGAGTTCCTTTTTCCTGCCCCGCGCGTGGAGGTCGTCGATACCACCGGAGCCGGTGATGCCTTTGTTGGCGGCCTGCTGTTCACGCTTTCCCGCGAAAACCACTGGAATCATGCCCTGCTGGCGGAGGCGATCAGCAATGCCAACGCCTGCGGAGCGATGGCGGTGACGGCAAAAGGGGCAATGACTGCTCTGCCGTTTCCCGACCAGCTCAATACTTTTCTGTCCAGCCGTTCGCTGGCACAAGCCATGACCGTGAAATAAGGAGTCATCATGCACGTTGATCAAAACAAAATACTGGGATGCCTGGTGGGTGCCGCCGCCGCGGACGCGATGGGCGCGGCGACGGAAGTACGGACTCAGCAGCAAATTAAGGACTATTTCGGCGGCTGGGTGACGACCTTTCAAAAACCGCCAGCGGATACGTTTGGTCGCTGTAACGAAGCGGGTATGTGCACGGATGATTTTATTCAGGCGAAATACATTATGGACGCGCTGCTGCGCCACCAGCGCCAGGTCAGCGATGAGGCGATGCGCGAAGCCTTTCAGCAGTGGCTGGATTACCCTTACTACGCCAACTTTACCGGCCCGACAACGCGTGCGGCAATGAAAGCGATATTCAATGACCATCGCGCCTCTTTGCAGGGTGATCTTGAAGGCGAAAAGCAGTCGGTACAGATTATTAATAAGGGAAACGCGGAAGCCACCAACGGCGCCGCCATGAAGATTTGGCCTGCGGCGGTACTGCATCCGGGAGATATTGATGCGGCGATTCACTGCGCGCTGCAGATTTGCCGCTTTACGCATAATAACGTGCTGGCGATGTCCGGCGCAGCGGCGATGGCGGCGGCAACCAGCGAAGCGTTACGATCGCAGACCAATGCGGACACCATTATTGCCGCCGGTATTTATGGCGCGCAAAGAGGCTATCTGCTGGCGCAGGATCAAGGGGCGATGATGGTGGCAGGCCCATCCGTTGCCCGACGCATCGAACTGGCCGTGGCTATCGGTCAACGGCATCGTCATTGGGAAACGGCGGTGGTGGAACTTGCCGATATTATTGGTTCCGGGCTGCACGTCAGCGAAGCCGTACCGGCGGCCTTTGGCCTGTTCGCGTGTTGTCCGAATTCTGCCGTAGATGCTATTATCTCCGGCGTTAATATCGGCAATGATACTGATACTGTCGCTACCATGGTTGGAGCGATTTCCGGCGCATTCCATGGCGTGGAGGCTTTTCCCGCCGATTATTTAACGACCGTGGATCGTATGAATCATTTCGATTTGGCACAACTGGCCAGGCAAATCGCAGGGTAGCGAATTCACCCTGCCGGGGACGGTAAAACGTCCCCTGCTGGCGAAGACGTGAGGTGCGCAGTTTGCAGGTTGATAAAACGAGCTTTACTCCGCTTTATAAGCAACTATTTTTTATCATCTGTCAGCAGATTCAGAATGGGTCCTTGCCGTTAGGCAGCCAGCTGCCGACGCAAAAAGAGGTTGCCAGAGCCTATAACGTCTCGCTCATCGTGGTTAAACAGGCCTGGAGCGAATTAATCAATGCGGGCATTATTTCGTCCCAGCGCGGAAGCGGATCGGTAGTGTGCTCTGTGCCGGAGGGAGTAAGCTACGGCCACACGTTTCGCGGCATTACCAGCGATCTTCAGGATGCCAGCGTCGAGATAGAGAACCGTATTCTTGAGATCGCGCCGCGTCGCGCACGTGACGCTCAGGCAGATGGTTTGAGCCTGCCCGCCCATCATCATTATCTCTATATCTCGCGTATTCGTTGCCTGAACAATCGCCCGTTTAACCATGAAAAGATCTATCTCGATCTTAGCTTCTTTCCCAATCTGCAGCTCACGCCAGAGGCGCTGGAGCATACGTCGCTTTATTCGCTATTAAACGTCACCAGTGACTCGGCGACTGAAAAGGTGGAGGCGATCTTACCTTCCGCCGACCTGTGCGAAAAGCTGCAGATTGCGGCGAATAAACCACTATTATCCGTCGCCAGACAGACGTTTCAGGCCGGGCATAACAGCCCTTTCGAATATTGCCGCTATTACGTGCTGTCGGAATACTTTGGCGAAATTCATTATCACTAATCTGCCCGCACCAGAGTTGTCATAACCCCCACTATATCTGGCGTTTACCTGCCCTGTTGTCCGTCGTATTCTTGCTGAAAAAACCGACAGGAGACAGGTATGTCGCTCTGGTTGTCCCATCCTCTGTTCCTTCCTTCAATTATCGTTGGCCTCACTATCCTGCTTTGGGCGACATCGCTCCTGCCGGAGTTTATGACCGCGCTGCTGTTTTTTGCCGCAGCGATGATCGCTAAAATCGCGCCGCCGGAGGTGATTTTCGGCGGCTTCGCGTCGTCGGCATTCTGGCTGGTGTTCAGCGGCTTTGTGCTGGGGATCGCTATCCGCAAAACCGGGCTGGCGGACAGGGCGGCACGGGCGCTTTCGTCGCGTCTGACGGATTCCTGGCCGCTGATGGTCGGCAGCGTGGTGCTGCTCAGCTATGCGCTGGCGTTTGTGATGCCGTCCAATATGGGGCGCATCGCGCTGCTGATGCCGATTGTGGCGGCAATGGCCAGGCGTGCCGGTATTGAAGAGGGAACGCGCCCCTGGTTTGGCCTGGCGCTGGCGGTGGGGTTCGGTACCTTCCAGCTGTCTGCCACTATTTTACCGGCGAACGTCCCGAATCTGGTGATGAGCGGCGCGGCGGAGGGATCGTACGGTATCCATCTGAATTATCTGCCCTATTTACTGCTGCATACGCCGGTGCTCGGCTGGCTCAAGGGGGCGGCGCTGATCGTGCTGATATGCTGGCTGTTCCCGGGGAAACCGCATCCGCCGCGCGATCTGTCGCCGCTGCCGCCGATGAGCCGCGATGAGAAGCGCCTTGCCTGGCTGCTGGTCGTGGTGCTGACGCTCTGGGTGACGGAGAGCTGGCACGGCATAGGGCCAGCCTGGACGGGGCTGGCGGCGGCGGTGATAACGCTGCTGCCGCGAGTCGGTTTTATCAGCGGCGAGGAGTTTTCCAGCGGCGTGAACATCCGCACCTGTATTTACGTCGCCGGAATTTTGGGGCTGGCAATCACCGTGACCCAGACCGGGATCGGCGGTGTGGTGGGGAATGCCCTGCTGCAGATTATGCCGCTGGATAAAGAGAGCCCGTTTACCAGCTTTCTCGCGCTGACCGGTATTACCAGCGCGCTAAACTTTATTATGACCGCGAACGGCGTACCGGCGCTGTATACCACTTTCGCACAGAGCTTCTCCGATGCGACCGGCTTCCCGCTGCTGAGCGTGATTATGATTCAGGTGCTGGGATACTCCACGCCGCTGTTGCCGTATCAGGCGTCACCGATTGTAGTGGCGATGGGGCTAGGGAAAGTACCTGCACGGGCGGGAATGCTGCTGTGTATTGCGCTGGCGGCGGTGAGCTATTTAATTCTGCTGCCGCTGGACTATCTGTGGTATCAGGCGTTGGGCAAACTGTAGCCTGTTTCGTTCGGGGATTTTCCCGGAGGCGGCGCTGCGCACCTGTCCGGGCTACCAGGCACTCCCCGGTTGCGAAGCGCGACCGGGGAGTGCCTGTAAAGCGAATTACGCTTTTTTCGCGGCTTCTGCTGCTTTAACGATTACCGCGAAAGCGTCCGCTTTCAGGGATGCGCCGCCAACCAGCGCGCCGTCGATGTCCGGCTGGGTGAACAGTTCTGCTGCGTTGCCCGCGTTAACGGAACCGCCGTACTGGATAATGACTTGTTCAGCCACTTTCGCATCGGCTTTCGCAATGTGATCGCGGATGAATTTGTGTACTGCCTGAGCCTGAGCCGGGGTAGCGGATTTGCCGGTACCGATCGCCCATACCGGTTCGTAAGCGATAACCGCGCCTTCGAACGCCGCCGCGCCCTGGGTTTTCAGAACGGCGTCGATCTGACGCGCGCACACTTCTTCCGTTTTGCCCGCTTCGTTTTCCGCTTCGGTTTCACCGATGCACAGAACCGGGATCAGACCCTGCTCTTTCAGTACCGCGAATTTCCTGGCGATAAACTCGTCGGACTCTTTGTGGTAGGTACGACGCTCGGAGTGGCCGATGATGATGTATTCAGCGCCGATGTCTTTCAGCATTTCGGCAGAGGTTTCGCCGGTGAATGCGCCGGACAGGTTCAGATCAACGTTCTGCGCGCCCAGGTGAATGTGGCTGCCGGCAGCGGCTTGTTTAGCCAGGTCGATGTACATCTCAGGCGGAGCAATGGCAACTGCACAGCCGGTAACGCCTGCCAGTTCGGTACGCAGGTTCGCGACCAGTTCGTTTACCATGTGGCGGCTGCCGTTCAGTTTCCAGTTACCCATCACTAAAGGATGTCGCATTTTTATTCTCCACGCTTTAAAGCGAATTAAGGAATATAGCCGCCCCCGCGGGCAGCATGGTCTGTGAAATAGTATAGAGATTCATCACTGGAAAGGCTTTGCTTTTTGTCATTTATTGTTGTTTTCCAGCGTTTCAGATAGCGCCAGCTTAATCGGTTCAACAGCGAAGGTCAGCCCCTTTTCGCTGTTGTCCGCCACCACATAGCGTACCGCGCCTTCGGTTTCCGAAAAGTACCGTTTGCCTTTTCCGGCGGCCAGCAGCTTTTGTAGCTTCTGTTGGCTCTGTGCCTGGCTGAGCGTCGGCACGAACGCGCGCATGACGGCGCTCATATACTCGAGGGCCCGGGCTTTCGCCGCTTTCTGCTGCGGCCCCTGAATCGGCAGCCAGGTTATCTGCATCGATTTAATTTTAAGCGTACCGCGCTCAAGCGCGGTCGAGGCATAAAGATTGTCGTTGATCCTGGTGGCGGCGCGGGTCAAATTCGCCTGGTCTTTACTGGAGGTGACGGCGCGAAACTCATTGAGCAAAAGCTTCGGGTTATCGGTATTGAATTTTTCCCGAAACGCGCTGATGGAGATATCAAACACCGGCGCGCCGGAGAGAAGATAGGGCGCCGTAGCGGCGGAGTCAGGCTCGGCGGACAACGCATTTTGGCCGACGGATAGCGCCGTCAGCCCAATTAAATATAAAGTTGCCCACTTCTTCATGCCCATCTTTCCTTTTTTTGTCTGCCGACGATTAAAACGAGAACCGTCACGCTTGTCAAAAAGTCACGCCTTCAGGGTAAACTACGTCGGTGATGATGATAAGGAATAAAACATGACCCTACAGCAGTGGCTATTCTCAATTAAAGGGCGGATTGGACGTCGCGACTTCTGGATCTGGATTGCTATCTGGATTGCGACCATGAGCGCGCTGTTCACGCTGGCTGGCAGCAACCTACTCAACTTACAGACCGCGGCGTTTATTCTGGTATGCCTGCTGTGGCCGACGGCGGCGGTGACCATTAAACGTCTGCACGACCGGGGGAAATCCGGCCTCTGGGCGCTGCTGATGATTCTGGCGTGGATGCTGCTGGCGGGTAACTGGTCGATGCTGCCGGGCGTCTGGCAGTGGGGCGTCGGGCGGTTTATACCGACGCTGATTATCGTGATGATGCTTATCGACCTGGGGGCGTTTGTCGGCACCCAGGGGGCAAATAAGTTTGGCAAAGAGACGCTGGACGTGCGCTGGAAAGCGGAGCCCTGATTACCAGTAGTGTTCGGCGGTCATATGACCCGGTCGGCGGCGCAGATGCTTGCTCATCTGCCGGGTCTCTTTCAGCAGCTGCTGAGTGTCGCGCACCATCTGCGGGTTACCGCACAGCATGACGTGGCTACTCTCGGCGTTCATTGGCAGGCCAACGGCCTCTTCCAGCGCGCCGGTTTCAATCAGGAACGGGATACGTCCCGTGAGCATGCCCGGCGCGGTTTCTCGACTGACGACCGACTGGATGCGCAGCTTGCCCGCATAGCGAGCTTCCAGCGCCTGCATCTGCGGCAGATAGCTGAGATCCGCGGCATAGCGCGCGGCGTGCACTAGTACGAGATTTTTAAAACGATCCAGGTCCTTCCCTTCTTCGAGAATTGACAGATACGGGCCAATCGCCGTGCCGGTGGCGAGCATCCACAGGGTGTCGCAATCCGGCACCTCTTCGAGCACGAAGAAGCCGGCCGCTTCGCTGACCACCTGCACTTCATCGCCCGGCTTCAGCGCCGCCAGCCGTGGGCTAAGTTTGCCTTCCGGAACCGTTACCAGGTAGAACTCAAGATCGGGATTACTGGGGGCATTGACGTAGGAATAGGCGCGCTGCACGCGTTCACCGTCGACATCCAGCCCCAGTTTGGCAAACTGCCCTGCGGTAAACGGTTCAACCGGTGCGTGAACGATGAGGCTAAACAGTGCATCCGTCCAGTTTTGAACTTTTACGACTTTGCCTGTAACCCAGTTTGCCATAGCGTCTCTCCTCTCAATCCTGTTAGCGTATCTTCACCGCGACGAGAGCAGAATTCCAGCCCGAAAAGGCTGGAAAGCTCTATTGATCAAATGTTTTACAGGATGTGTAGCTGGATATCCGGGTCTTTGCGATCGAGATAATGAATCGACTGAATTCGGCGGATAGTGCGGGATTTACCGCGGATCAGTAGGGTTTCGGTGGTGGCCATATTACCTTTACGGGTAATACCGTCCAGCAGATCGCCTTTGGTGATGCCCGTCGCCGAGAAAACGACGTTGTCGCTGCGCGCCATATCGTCCAGACGCAGCACTTTGCCTGCTTCGATGCCCATGGCCTGACAGCGTGCCAGCTCGTTCTCGCCGATGCGGCGGTTCTCTTCACTGTTGCCCTTAACGTGGTGGCGCGCCAGCAGACGACCGTGCATATCGCCGTCCAGCGCGCGGATCACCGCTGCTGAAACGACCCCTTCCGGGGCACCGCCGATACCGTACATAACGTCAACTTCGCTATCCGGCATGCAGGTCAGAATAGAGGCGGCAACGTCGCCGTCGGGAATAGCGAATACGCGCACGCCCAGTTTTTGCAGCTCAACGATGACCTCGTCATGGCGCGGCTTGGCTAAGATGGTAACGGTTAATTCACTTAGCGGCTTATTCAGCGCGCGGGCGATGTTTTGCAAGTTTTCCGCCAGCGGCAGGTTCAGATCGATGGTGCCTTTCGCGCCCGGACCGACAATCAGCTTTTCCATGTACATATCCGGCGCGTTCAGGAAACAGCCTTTATCGCCTACCGCCATCACCGCCAGCGCGTTGGCCTGGCCCATCGCCGTCATGCGGGTGCCTTCAATGGGATCGACGGCGATGTCTACCGCATCACCGTTGCCGGTACCGACGCGTTCGCCTATATACAGCATCGGCGCTTCGTCGATTTCGCCTTCGCCAATCACGATAGTACCGTCGATGTTGATCAGGTTGAGCATAATGCGCATGGCGTTGACGGCGGCGCCGTCGGCGGTGTTTTTATCACCACGGCCTAACCATTTATAGCCTGCCAGCGCGGCGGCTTCGGTGACGCGCGAAAATTCGATGGCCAGTTCTCGTTTCATAATCCACTCATCTGAATAAAAAATTATGCGCAGCGTGGCGGGATAACGTGCGCGCTACGCGTTGGAATAGCGTTCGGTTTCCGGCATCCAGCGCTCGATAAGCGCCTGGGCCTGCTGAGGATATCTTTCGTGTATATGACGGGCGATGCGCTGAACTTCGGGGATCATGGCCTGATCGCGCATTAAATCTGCGACTTTGAATTCAGCGTTGCCGGTCTGGCGCGTGCCGAGGAGCTCGCCGGGACCGCGAATTTCCAGGTCTTTCTGGGCAATGACGAAGCCGTCGTTGCTATCGCGCAGAACCTGCAGGCGCTTCTGCGCGGTTTTAGAAAGCGGCGATTTATAGAGCAGCACGCAGTGTGAGGCCACCGCACCGCGCCCGACGCGCCCTCTGAGCTGGTGCAGCTGAGCCAGCCCCAGACGCTCAGGGTTTTCGATGATCATCAGGCTGGAATTAGGCACGTCCACGCCGACCTCAATTACCGTGGTGGCGACCAGTAGATGCAGCTCGCCCTGCTTGAACGCGCTCATGACCGCCTGTTTCTCGGCAGATTTCATGCGCCCGTGCACCAGGCCGATATTCAGCTCCGGCAGCGCCAGCTTCAGCTCTTCCCAGGTGGCTTCCGCCGCCTGGGCCTCCAGCAGATCCGACTCTTCAATCAGCGTACAAACCCAGTAGGCCTGGCGACCCTCGTGAGTACAGGCGTTCCGTACCCGGTCGATAATATCGCTGCGGCGGGTATCCGGGATGGCTACCGTCGTAACCGGCGTACGGCCCGGCGGCAGTTCATCGATGACCGAGGTGTCGAGATCGGCATAAGCGGTCATCGCCAGGGTCCGCGGAATCGGCGTCGCGGTCATAATCAGCTGGTGCGGGTGAAAGCCCTGCTGTTGGCCTTTCTCCCATAGCGCCAGCCGCTGATGGACGCCGAAACGATGCTGTTCGTCGATAATCACCAACGCGAGGCCGTTAAACTGGACCTGTTCCTGAAAGATGGCGTGGGTACCGACCACCATCTGCACCTGTCCGCTGGCGATAGCCTCCTGCTGCGCCAGGCGCGCTTTGCCTTTTTGTTTACCCGCCAGCCAGCCTACTTCAACGCCCAGCGGTTCAAACCAGCTGCGGAAGTTATTGGCATGCTGCTCAGCCAGCAGTTCTGTCGGCGCCATCAGCGCCACCTGCTTGCCGTGCGCGATGGCGCGCACGGCGGCCAGCGCGGCAACCAGGGTTTTACCGGAGCCAACATCCCCCTGCACCAGACGCATCATCGGCACGTCCAGCGCCATATCGCGCTCAATTTCAGCCGTGACGCGCGCCTGCGCGCCGGTCGGCGTAAAGGGGAGAGAGGCCAGCAGCTTGTCTTTTAGCGTGTCGTTAGCGCTGAGCGAGAGAGCGTGGTAGCGCTGAGCGCCTGCCCGCAGCGCCAGCATGCTGAGGTTATGCGCCAGCAGCTCTTCCAGGATTAAGCGTCGCTGAGCCGGATGTTTGCCGCTTTCCAGCTCGCTAAGCTGTAAAGAGGGCGGCGGGCGATGCAGCGTGCGCAAGGCGTCAGGCAGGCTCATCATCCCCTGTGCCAGCTCCGGGGGCAGCAGCTCGGCGATAGCGCAGGTTTCCAGCAGCTCCAGCGCCTGGTCGGTGAGCTTACGCAGCGTAGCCTGCTTGATGCCTTCGGTGGTGGGATAAACCGGGGTCAGCGTTTCCTGTAAATCAGGGGTACTCATATCACCCTGAACCCGATATTCCGGGTGGATCATCTCCGCCCCGTGCTTACCGCGCTTCGCCTCTCCGTAGGCCAGCACGCGACGCCCGGTTGCCAGGCTATTTTTCATCGCTGCGCTGAAGTTAAAAAAGCGCATGGTGAGGATGCCGGAGCCGTCGCTTATCTGACAGGTCATCATCCGGCGGCCGCCGAAAGTGATATTGCAGTTAAGAACTTCGCCTTCAACGGTGGCGTAAACGCCGGGCAGCAGTTCACCGATTTGATACAGATGGGTGCGGTCTTCGTAGCGTAGCGGCAGGTGCAGAAGCAGATCCTGCACCGTGTGCAGGCCGATTTTCGCCAGTCGGCTGCTCTGTGCCGCGCCAACGCCGGTTAGGGTATTAAGGGGGACGGCATCTAACAGGCGACCTTGCATCGTTTTTATCCTGCAGCCTGCATAGTGGCCCACCACGTGGCATCGGCTTCGACTTCGCCCAGCTCGTTGACGTGGGGGTAGGGTAGACCTTTACGTTTTGCGACCTTCGCCAGCACCGGATAGCCGCCTTCAAACAGCAGACGCTGCTGGTCTTCTTTCGGCAGCATGCTGTTGTCGCGCAGATACATGCCGGCGTTCTGCCGTTGGCGCTGGGCTTCATACAGAATAAGCGCCGAGGCGACGGAAACGTTCAGCGACTGCACCATGCCAATCATCGGAATAATGATGTCCTGATCCGCCAGGTCCAGCGCTTCCTGAGTAATGCCGGTTTTCTCCTGACCCATCAGGATACAGGTGGGGCGGGTATAGTCGATTTCACGAAAATCAACGGCGTTATCAGAGAGATGGGTTGCCAGAATCTGCATGCCCTGGCCTTTTAAATGCGTGACGGCATCGCCAATAGTACGATGGGTTTTCACCTGCACCCAGCTATTGCTGCCCGCGGCTGCGGAGGCCATGGTACGCATACGGCTACCGGGCCAGATGGCGTGCACTTCATGCACGCCAACGGCGTCTGCGGTACGAATAATCGCAGAGACGTTATGAGGCTTATGGACCTGCTCCATGCAGACCGTCAGGTCAGGCTGACGCCTGGCGAGCATCTCACAGATACGCGCATAACGCTGTAAATTCATTACACTTCATCCTTCGAATGACTCTTTAATCGCTGCGGATTACTCGGCCCATCCCTGGGCCTCGCCCCTTACGGGGCCGCTGTAAGCAGCGTTCAAATCTGCTCCTGGCAGATTTGTCATTCGCTTGCCGCCTTGATGCAATTCGAATGATTTTGTGTCAGAGCTAATTTCGGTTACGGGTGACTTTTATCACATCCGGCATGACGCGAATTTTGCGCATAATATTCGCCAGATGCACGCGGTCGCGCGCGGTGAGGCGAATAAAGGCGCTGTAAACGCGGCCATCTTTCTCTTCCGTATTCAGGCTTTGAATATTGGAAGAGGCGGTGTTGATTGCGGCGGTAAGATTCGCCAGGGCACCCTGATGGTTGAACATATCCACCTTAATTTCGGTGATAAATTCCTGCGCCGTCTCTTTGTCCCACTCAACCGCCATAAATTTCTCCGGCTCTTTTTGGTAGCCGCGAATGTTACGACAGGACTCGTGGTGAATAACCAGGCCTTTGCCCGGGCTGACGTGCGCAATAATCGGGTCGCCGGGAATCGGACGGCAGCACTTGGCAAAGGTGATCAGCACGCCATCCGCGCCTTTAATCGGCAGATGGTTATGGCCGACAGGCGCCGGCTGTACAGGCACGGCTGTGGTTTCACCCTGCTGCAGGTTTTTTGCTACGACGACGCTCATGGCGTTACCGAGGCCAATTTCGGCCAGCAGATCGTCAAGCGTTGCCAGCTTCATACGGTCAAGTTCGCGCTGAATGTTCTCTGGCGGAATTTCGGCCAGCTTGCGGCTGCCGCCGAGCGCGTGATTAAGCAGGCGTCGCCCGAGGCTAACGGAATCGTCGCGCTTGAGGTTTTTCAGCAGTTGGCGAATTTTGGCCCGCGCTTTGGAGCTGACGACAAAGTTCAGCCATGCGGCGTTCGGACGAGCGCCCGGCGCGGTGATGATCTCCACCGTCTGGCCGCTGGAGAGCGACTGCGACAGGGGATATGGCTGGCGGTCGACGCGCGCGCCGACGCAGGCATGGCCGATATCGGTATGCACCGCGTAGGCGAAGTCCACCGGCGTCGCGCCAGCGGGCAGTTCGACGATGCGCCCTTCCGGGGTGAAAACGTAAATCTCATCCGGGAACAGATCGGATTTCACGCTCTCAATAAATTCAAATGAGCTACCGGCGCTCTGCTGGAGCTCCAGCAGGCTCTGCATCCAGCGCTGAGCGCGGATTTGCGCCGTGGTACTGCTTTCGCCGCCGTGCTCTTTATAAGCCCAGTGCGCCGCAACCCCCATTTCCGCCATCTGGTCCATGTCTTCGGTACGAATTTGTACCTCAACCGGGACGCCGTGCGGGCCGATCATCGAGGTGTGCAAAGATTGATAGCCGTTCGCCTTTGGAATGGCAATGTAGTCTTTGACGCGGCCTGGACGCGGCTTGTAAAGGCTGTGCATCTGGCCTAGCACGCGATAGCAGGTGTCAGAATCATGGACAATCACGCGGAAGGCGTAGATATCCATAATCGAGTGAAAACGCTGCTCTTTGAGCACCATCTTGCAGTAGATGGAGTACAAATGCTTTTCGCGACCGCTAACGCGACAGGGTATTCCCGCTTCCTGCAAACGCCCTTCGATTTCGGAGAGGATCTTTTGAATCATCTCCTTACGGTTGCCGCGCGCCGCTTTGACCACCTCTTTAATGACGCGGTAGCGGTTAGGATACAGCGCCTCAAAGCCCAGCTCTTCGAGCTCGGTTTTGATGTGATGGATACCTAAACGGTGCGCCAGAGGGCTGTAGATTTCCAGCGTTTCGCGGGCGATGCGGCGGCGCTTATCCGGGCGCAATGAGCCCAGCGTGCGCATGTTGTGGGTGCGGTCAGCAAGCTTGATAAGGATGACGCGAATATCCTGCACCATCGCCATAATCATTTTGCGAAAGTTTTCGGCCTGAGCCTCTTTCTTGTCGCGAAACTTTAGCTTATCAAGTTTTGACACCCCCTCTACCAGTTCTGCAACGCTTTTGCCAAAAAGCTGCTCCATATCCTGATAGGTGGCGGGGGTATCTTCTATCACGTCGTGCAGCAGGGCAGCCATCAGCGTTTCATGGTCGAGCTTCATCTCGGCCAGGATACAGGCTACCGCTACCGGGTGCGTGATATAGGGTTCACCGCTTGAACGTGTCTGGCCCTCGTGAGCGTCACGTGCAACGAGATACGCCTGCCGCAGACGCTTAATCTGGTCTTCCGGCAGGTAGTTTTGAATCAGCTGATTCAGGCTTTCAAACAGATACAAGGGCGACCCGCTGTGTGATTAACGACGACCTTCAGCAATAGCGGTAACGGCTTGTAATTCAGCGGCTTCCTGCTCTTGCTGTTCCTGGCGCTCACGCACGTCGAGGATCTGGTTGTTGATCAGACCTTCTTCGATTTCGCGCAGCGCGATAACGGTAGTTTTATCGTTTTCTTCCGGTACGAGCGGATCCTTTCCGCCTACCTGCATCTGACGAGCGCGACGCGCGGCGACCAGTACCAGGTCAAAACGGTTACCAATTTTCTCTACAGCGTCCTGAACAGTTACGCGTGCCATACTTAAAATGCTCCACAGGTGAAGAAATGACTGGGCATGATACTGAATGTGGGTTCAGTCTGCCAACAGTTTGGTGATTAAAGCGCCATGTCGCTGCTTTTGGCGGCTCATGCGCAGACGTTCGGCGCGAATAATAATTTTCAGATCGCTCAGCGCGGTATCAAAATCATCATTCACAATCAGGTAATCATATTCCGCGTAATGGCTCATTTCTGCAACTGCCTGTGCCATACGTTTCGCGATAACTTCTTCGCTATCCTGACCGCGGCCGCGCAGGCGACGATCAAGCTCATCTTTTGACGGCGGCAGAATAAAAATGCTGCGTGCGCCGGGCATTCTGTTGCGGATTTGCTGTGCGCCCTGCCAGTCGATATCAAGGAAGACGTCGACGCCGGTCGCCAGTACCTGCTCGATAGCTTCGCGCGAGGTGCCGTAATAGTTGCCAAAGACTTCTGCATGTTCAAGAAAAGCGTCTTCGCCAATCATCGTCCTGAATTCGTCGTGATTGACAAAGAAATAGTGTTCACCGTGCACTTCACCCGGGCGCGGAGCGCGTGTGGTATGCGAAACAGAAACCTGAGAGTCGTACAACGGTTGGGTTTTTAATAAAGCCTGAATCAGGCTGGATTTACCCGCGCCGCTAGGGGCGGAAACAATATAAAGCGTGCCTTGAGCCATGAGTGTCTTTTGTATGTGATGGTCGAAATAGAGCTTACATACGAGCCTATTATACACGCCGCCGCTGCGTGACGCAGTCCTTGTCACACTTTTTGCATTTTTTCTTTCATTTTGCTTGCCGTTTCCCTGATTTCTCCGGGCATTGCAGAAACAACATAGAAAACCTGGACGTCTGCTCGCAGCCTTAAAAATCCCCTATCGCCGATGAAAATACGCCTGCGGCACAATTCCCGGCGAATAAACAGGAGGGCATCGCGATGAAAAAAGGAATCCAGGCGCTGGTGCTGTGGATGCTGGTGGGATACGCGCAGGCAGCCTGCCCCACGTGGCCGCAGGCGAGGGCCGAACAGGAAATGGAACGCCTCAGCCAGCAGATAACGGAATGGAAAAACGCCTACTGGCAGCAGGGGAACAGTGCGGTTAGCGATGAAGTCTATGACCAGCTGGCGGAGCGGCTGGCGTTCTGGCGGCGCTGCTTCACCGGCGAGGCTCCCGCTCACGATGTTCTTCCGCCGCTGAGGGGGGATGTCAGGCATCCGGTGGCGCACACCGGCGTGCGTAAACTGCCGGACCGCGCTGCGGTGGCGCGCTGGATGCGCGGTCAATCCGGCCTGTGGGTTCAGCCTAAAGTCGATGGCGTCGCAGTGACTCTGGTCTATAGACAGGGGCGCCTGGTGCAGGCAATAAGCCGGGGGAATGGTCTGGCCGGAGAAGACTGGACGGCCAGGGTTTTACAGATCCCCTCAGTGCCTAAAGTCTCTGACGGTGCACTGGCCAATAGCGTTCTGCAGGGAGAACTGTTCCTGCTTCGCGCGGGGCATGTGCAAAAGCAGATGGGGGGCATGAACGCGCGCGCAAAGGTGGCCGGCATGATGATGCGCCAGCAGGCTGCGGCGGAACTTAATCAACTGGGCATCTTTATCTGGGCATGGCCCGATGGTCCGCAGGATATGCAACAGCGGCTGACGCTGCTGCGGCAGGGCGGCTTTGTTTACAGCGCGCGCTTTTCGCATCCTGTCGCGAATGCGCAGCAGGTGGAACAGTGGCGCCAGCGTTGGTTTACTTCGCCGCTGCCTTTTGCCAGCGATGGCGTAGTGGTGCGGCGGGGAAAAGAGTCAGCCGGGCGCTTCTGGGTACCGGGACAGGGTGATTGGGTTATCGCCTGGAAATATCCTCCTGCCTCACGGGTTATGGAGGTTCGCGGTATCAGCTTCAGCATCGGGCGTAGCGGTAAAATAGCGGTGGTGGCGCATCTGGAGCCGCAGCTGCTGGACGATAAGCGCGTGCAGCGGGTGAACGTCGGCTCGGTATCCCGCTGGTCCACTCTGGATATCGGTATTGGCGATCAGCTGCAAATCAGCCTTGCCGGGCAGGGAATTCCGCGCATCGATTCGGTCGTCTGGCGCACGGCGCAGCGTAATAAACCCCAGCCGCCGGCGGCACGGTACAATGCCTTAACCTGCTATTTCGCCACGCCAGAGTGCGCGGAGCAGTTTCTCTCGCGGCTGGTCTGGCTCTCATCCCGCTCGATTCTCAATATTGACGGCGTGGGAGAGACGCTGTGGCGGACACTGCACGATGCCCGCGGCATGGAGCATCTCTTTTCATGGCTGGCTTTTACGCCGGAACAGCTGCAAGCCATACCAGGTATCTCCGCGCAGCGCGGGCAGCGGCTGTGGCATCAGTTCAATCTTGCGCGCGAACGGCCTTTTCTACGCTGGATCCAGGCGATGGGAGTGCCCATACCGAAGACGGCTTTTGTCAGACTGGAGGAGGACAGCTGGCGGCAGATGCAGGATCGAAACGAAGAGCAGTGGCAACGGCTGCCGGGCGTCGGGGCTGAAAGGGCGCGGCAGCTGGTGACGTTCTTACATCACCCGGATGTTGCCGCGCTGGCGAAGTGGCTGAGCGGGCAACGCATTCCGGGGTTCTGAAAGTATTAATGCGCGCTGTGGTTGTAGTTAAATACCGGCAGGCCCAGCTTCCAGCGCAGCGCCAGCATACGAGCAGTAAAGCCGAACAGCAGGGTGGAAATGACGACTACATCGTGACTGCTGACGTAATGCTGAAGCGCGATATATAAAATCGCGGCGGCGAACGATACTCCGGCGTACAGCTCTTTCTGGAACACCAGCGGGATACGCTTGCAGAACATATCACGCAGCACGCCGCCAAAGACGCCGGTGATGACCGCGGCAATGGAGGCGATTACCGGGCCCTGGCCCATATCCAGCGCGATCTGGGCGCCAATAATTGAGAACACCACCAGGCCGAGCGCATCAAGTACCAGAAACAGACGGCGCAGGTGCGGCATGACCGGCGCGGCAATCGTGGTGAGGACCGCAGCAATGGCAACAATAATGACGTACTCGGGGTGTTGTACCCAGCCAAGCGGATAGTGACCAAGCAGAATATCGCGCACCGAACCGCCTCCGAGGGCGGTCGCTGTCGCAATGATAATCACGCCAAACGTATCCATACGGCGGCGCCCGGCAGCCAGCGCGCCGGTCATGGCTTCCGCCGTGATCCCAATCAGATAAAGAATATGAAGCAGCATAAATCCCCCACGATGATGGCGGAAGGTTAACGATTAGTGCTCAGGATCACGACTGAGATTTTCTAAAGCATTCGCATTTAACCAGATTAAACTAATGCGAGATGTGCTTATATTGGCTTTATTTAATGGTTATTTAATTGCTGTTTCTTCATCCATTGATTAGAAAAAATAATGACTAAACCTTTTATGCGCATCTATATTGAAAGCGGTATGAATACTTAATGTTTAACTCTGGGCTTTTATCCTTTTAGTTTCCTCCTTCAAGGTCTGAGAAAATGACTGCCGCCGCTGACAATAAAAACTATCTCATCCGCCTGCTTGCCGTTGTGCTGACGGGGATACTGGCCGGCCTGTCAGGCATGGTTCTGGCGCTGATTTTACACGCGATTCAGCACCTGGCGTTTGGCTACAGCCACGGCCAGCTCGTTGGCTCAGAGTCATTTTTACAGGGCGTCACGGATTCGTCCTGGTCGCGTCGGATCATGGCAATCGTCGCCGGCGGTGCAGTCGCCGGGTTTGGCTGGTGGCTGCTTGGGCGATATGGGCAGAAGCGGGTTTCAATTGCGTCAGCGGTGGCCAATCCTTCCGTGCCAATGCCTGCGGGTACCACCACGATTCATGCCCTGTTGCAGATCGTCACCGTGGCGCTGGGCTCACCCCTTGGTCGCGAAGTCGCGCCGCGGGAAATGGGCGCGCTGGGGGCAGGGATGGTGGCGCGTAAGCTGGGTCTGCTGGAAGATGAAAGCCGAACGCTGATTGCCTGCGGCGCAGGTGCGGGTCTGGCGGCGGTGTATAACGTCCCGCTGGCCGGCGCGTTATTCAGCCTTGAGGTGATGCTGCTGTCGTTTAGCTGGGAAAAAACGCTGGCGGCTATCATCACATCGGCGATTGCCGCGTGGACGGCTACCCTCGGCTTAGGCGATGAGTCGCAATACCATTTTACTTCCGACATCCTGCCGCATTCATTTCTCTGGTGGGCGATTATCTCTGGCCCCATTCTCGGCGCCGGGGCCTGGCTCTTTCGCAAAGCGACCAGTACCGCTCGTTCGCACGTCCAAAGCAACTGGCAGATGCCGGTTTTCTGTCTGCTGGCGTTTTCTCTGCTTGCCGCCCTCAGCCTCTATTTCCCCCAGCTTCCGGGAAACGGTAAAGGACCTATGCAGCTGGCTCTCAGCGATGAACTGGGTTTCCCCGGGGCGGCGATGCTGCTGGTGCTGAAGATGGTGGTGATTCTGGCGGTGCTGCGCGGCGGTGCGGAAGGCGGCCTGCTGACGCCGGGGCTGGCGGTAGGCGGCTTGGCCAGCCTGCTGCTGTGTATGCTCTGGCAACAGCTGCTTCCCGGCGGAGATTACGGCAGTTTTGCGCTGGTTGGCGCGGCGGCGTTTCTCGCAGCATCCATGCAGATGCCGATAACGGCGGTGGCGCTGGTGATGGAATTCACCCATATGGATCACAGCTATCTGGCCCCCACGCTGCTGTGCGCGGCAGGGGCATTTTTAACCTGCCGGATATTGGATAAGAATGATTCCTTCTGAAACGCAGCGAAAATAAAAGGCCATGATTTACCATGACCTTTTGTTCAAAAACGATTTGCGGGGGCGAGTCATCGTTACTCGATGTTTTGGATCTGCTCGCGCATTTGTTCGATTAGCACTTTCAGTTCAATGGCGGAGTTCGTCACTTCGGCATTAATCGATTTAGACGCCAGCGTGTTCGACTCGCGGTTGAACTCCTGCATCATAAAGTCGAGGCGGCGACCGACCGCTTCTTTCTTCTTCAGGATATTCCACGTCTCTTTCACATGCGCTTCCAGGCGATCCAGCTCCTCGGCAACGTCAATACGCTGCGCCATCAGCACCAGCTCCTGCTCAAGGCGGTTATTTTCCAGCTGCACTTCGGCGTCTTCCAGTTTGGAAACCAGACGCTCGCGCTGCCACTGTAAAATTTCCGGCATGTAGGCGCGTACTTTAGCCACTTCGGCGGTGACCCCGTCCAGGCGCTGCTCAATAAGCGTTTTCAACGCCTGGCCTTCGGTTTCACGGGCGACGATAAAGTCGTCCAGCGCGCCGTTCAACGCGCCCAGGATTTCGGCGGCAATGGCGTCCAGATCTTGCTCATGAGCCGACATTACGCCGGGCCAGCGCAGAATATCCACCGGATTAATTTCGCCCTCGTCGCTCTGCATTTTTACCCAGTTGGCGGCATTAACCAGCTGCTTTGCCAGCTTTTCGTTGAGAATCAGCTCGCCCTGTGCGCTCGGGTCCTGCTCAAAACGCAGGGTGCATTCGACTTTACCGCGGGTCAGACGGGAGCGAATACGTTCACGCACCACGGGCTCCAGGCTACGGAACTGCTCCGGCAGGCGGAAGTAAGTTTCCAGATATCGTTGGTTTACCGAGCGCAGTTCCCACGCGGCGCTACCCCATTCACCCTTGATTTCACGCCGGGCGTAGGCGGTCATACTGCGGATCATAGACGTTCCTGTTTTTAAAGGAGAGTGGGGTGGATTATAGCTTTCGCGACCTTATCAGGATAGGAATAAGCGCGCATTATCCGTATAATGCGCAGCCACATTCGTTTCAAGCCGGAGAACATCATGCGTCCAGCAGGCCGTAGCGCTAATCAAGTGCGTCCAGTAACCCTGACCCGTAACTACACAAAACACGCAGAAGGCTCCGTGCTGGTCGAATTTGGTGACACGAAAGTATTGTGCACCGCTTCTATTGATGAAGGCGTGCCGCGCTTTCTGAAAGGCCAGGGGCAGGGGTGGATCACCGCCGAATACGGCATGCTGCCGCGTTCTACCCACACGCGTAACGCGCGTGAAGCCGCCAAAGGTAAACAGGGCGGCCGCACCATGGAAATCCAGCGCCTGATCGCGCGTGCGCTGCGCGCGGCAGTTGACCTGAAAGCGCTGGGCGAATTCACCATTACTCTGGACTGCGACGTGCTGCAGGCCGACGGCGGCACCCGTACCGCATCGATTACCGGAGCCTGCGTGGCGCTGGCGGATGCGCTGAATAAGCTGGTTGCGGCCGGTAAGCTGAAAACTAACCCGATGAAAGGAATGGTGGCGGCAGTCTCCGTAGGGATCGTGAATGGCGAAGCGATTTGCGATCTGGAATACGTTGAGGATTCCGCGGCGGAAACCGATATGAACGTGGTGATGACCGAAGATGGTCGCATCATTGAGGTGCAGGGTACGGCAGAAGGCGAACCGTTCACCCATGAAGAGCTCCTTACCCTGCTGGCATTGGCCCGAGGGGGCATCGAATCCATTGTCACGACGCAGAAGGCGGCGTTGCAAAACTAGTTTTTAAGGCGACTGAGAAGTCGCCTTTTTTTTGTCCGTAGAAAAGTAAGATGAGGAGCGAATCCATGAAACCGTATCAGCGCCAGTTTATTGAGTTTGCGCTTAACAAGCAGGTACTTAAGTTTGGCGAGTTTACGCTGAAATCCGGGCGCAAGAGTCCCTATTTCTTCAACGCCGGCCTGTTTAATACCGGGCGCGATCTGGCACTGTTAGGCCGTTTTTATGCCGAAGCGCTGGTGGATTCCGGGATTGATTTTGACCTGCTGTTTGGCCCGGCCTACAAAGGCATCCCTATCGCCACTACCACGGCGGTCGCGCTGGCGGAACATCATGACCGCGATCTGCCTTACTGCTTTAACCGCAAAGAGGCAAAGACCCACGGCGAAGGTGGAAATCTGGTGGGGAGCGCGCTGCAGGGCCGCGTGATGCTGGTGGATGATGTTATCACCGCAGGCACCGCGATTCGGGAGTCGATGGAAATTATTCAGGCCAACGGCGCCGAGTTAGCCGGCGTACTGATCTCTCTGGATCGTCAGGAACGCGGACGCGGCGAAATCTCAGCGATTCAGGAAGTTGAGCGCGACTACAGCTGTAAAGTGATTTCCATCGTGACGCTGAAAGACCTGATCAGCTATCTGGAAGAGAAGCCGGAAATGGCTGAACATCTGGCAGCCGTTCGCGCCTATCGCGAAGCGTACGGGGTGTAAATATCAGCCCGGCCGGCAACGTCCGCCGGGCATATTTTCAGACCAGCTTTGCGCCTTGCGCATTGACGTAGAGCGAATAGATGGACGTGCTGGATGCCATAAACAGGCGGTTGCGCTGTTCACCGCCGAAGCACAGGTTGGCGCAGCGTTCCGGTAACTGAATAATACCGATGTTTTTCCCCTGCGGATTGAAGACGCGGACGCCGTCCAGCTCTTCGCTGCCCGTACCCCACCCGCACCACAGGTTCCCGTCCATGTCGCAGGCGATGCCGTCAGCGGTTCCGTTACCGCAGTCAATATGCACTCTTTTGTTTTTCAATGTGTTATCGACAACATCCCACGCCAGGATAAGCCGGTTTGGGGTAGCGCGGCTTTCCACCACGTAGAGCGTTTTTTCATCGGCGGAAAAACAGAGGCCGTTTGGCCCCTTGACGTCGCCCAGCACGACGCTCAGTTTACGGCTTTCCGGGTCCAGTCGATAAACGTTTTGCGGCAGCTGCGGCGTGGCCTTATGCCCTTCATAGAATCCGCTGATACCGAAAGGCGGATCGGTGAACCAGATGCTGCCGTCTGACCTCACGACGATGTCGTTTGGCGAGTTCAGCGGTTTGCCTTCGAAGTTATCCGCCAGTACGGTGAAGCTACCGTCATATTCAGTGCGGGTAATTCGTCGGGTATCGTGTTCGCAGCTGATGAGCCGTCCCTGCCGATCGCGGGCGTGGCCGTTCGCGTAGTTTGCCGGTTGGCGAAATACGCTGGTAGCGCCGGTGGCCTCATCCCAGCGCATAATGACGTTGTCAGGAATATCGCTCCAGAGCAGCATGCGCGTATCGCCAAACCATACCGGCCCTTCCGCCCAACGAAAGCCGGTGGCGATCTGCTCCACTTTTGCGCTGGCAAGCATATAGCGGCGAAAGCTATCATCCACCGCCATAATACGCGGATCGGGATAACGTGCAGATGGCGCCCAGGCCGCGAAGCTTTTTTGACTAAGCACGAGTGATGCGGTTGCCAGACCGCCCAGTTTGAGCAATTCCCGTCGTGATGTCGCCATCAGCCCTCTCCTTATCCATTGCAAAGATACAATCAAAGGATGGTATGAGAGAGCGAGAGCCGAAAACATCTGGCAGTTCTACGAATTGTTCTGGGCGTTATGCCAGAATAATCAAAAAAGAGAGATGCAGCCTTTCGGGCTGCATAGAGACAGGAGAGGGTTACTTCAGCTGGGCGGCGACCAGCGGCCAGCGGGCGTCAAAATCGTCCGTCGGGCGATATTTAAACTCGCTGCGCACAAAGCGCGACAGCATCCCTTCGCAGAATGCCAACAGCTGGCTGGCCAGCAGGGCTTCATCGACGGAGTAGCCTTCACCTTCACGCATTTTCTTTTCACGCATCACCTGACGCAGCTGGACTTCAATACGCTCGAAAAGCTGGTTTATGCGATCCTGAAGCCGGTCCTGTTCAAACATCAGCGCGTGGCCGGTCAGAATTCTTGTCAGCCCAGGATTACGCTCGCCAAACCCCAGAATCAACAACACAATCAGACGCAGGCGCGCGGTGGTGTCTTTTTCATCTTTTAAAATCAAATTGATGCGCGTAATCAGGCTGTCTTCGATAAACTCAATCAGGCTATCAAACATGCGGGTCTTGCTCGGGAAATGCCGATACAGAGCCGCTTCGGATACGCCAACGGAGGCCGCCAGCTTCGCCGTGGTGATACGCTGACTCCCGTCGCTGGATTCGAGCATTAGCGCCAGAGATTGAAGTATTTCTTCGCGACGATTCCTTTTCGCAGTTTGTTTTTCTGCCATGTTTTAAAATACCCCTGAAAAAAAGCACTTGTCAGGCAGGCATCCACAAAGCGACCGCAAGCTGTTGCCTGCGGTGATGTTATTGCATTAGTGCGCTTTGCGATGCAGGTTCCACTTCATCTTTGGGACTGCCCGTTAATCGGCGATGCCCCGAAGATTTTTGTCTATTGCCGGGCTTATTTACGCCCTGAGTGACCGAAGCCGCCTTCGCCGCGATCGGTGGCGTCAAACTCTTCCACCAGGTTAAATTCCGCCTGTACAACGGGCACGAGCACCATTTGCGCGAGACGCTCGCCGGGTTCGATGGTGAAGCTCTGCTGACCGCGGTTCCAGACGGAAACCATCAGCTGACCCTGATAGTCGGAATCAATCAGGCCGACCAGGTTACCCAGGACGACGCCGTGTTTATGACCCAGCCCGGAGCGCGGGAGAATCACTGCTGCCAGAGACGGATCGGCAATATGAATCGCCAGGCCAGTTGGCACGAGGAGCGTAGCGCCAGGCGCCAGCTCTACGGCGTCATCGAGACAGGCTCGCAGGTCAAGTCCGGCGGAACCGGAGGTGGCATAGGTCGGCAGCGGAAATTGCTGACCAACGCGCGGGTCCAGAATCTTAACGTCGATTTTTTTCATCATAACGGGTCACGATCTCGTCGAGTAATAATTGGCCCAGGAGTTCCTTGCGCTCAAGTGGTAAGCGCTTATCTCCCTCCTGCCAGAAAAGGTGTAATGCATTGCTGTCGCTTTTAAATCCCTGATTTGGCTGTGAAACATCATTAGCGCAGATCAGATCAAGATTTTTGCGGGCTCGCTTTTGCCGTGCGTATTCTTCCACATTATTCGTTTCGGCGGCAAACCCAACGACGTAAGGGCGGTTGGCCTTAAGCGCGGCGACCCCTGCGACGATATCCGGATTTTTAACCATTTTCAGGGTGAGTTCATCACCTTGTTTTTTGATTTTTTCTTCGGCAATGGTGACCGCACGGTAGTCGGCGACCGCCGCGCAGCCAATAAAAATATGCTGCCGTGAGGCGCCGTTTTGCACCACGGCTTCCATTTCCAGCGCCGTGGTGACATCAATTCTTTGTACAAACGGCGGCGTAGGTAGAGAAACCGGGCCGCTTACCAGCGTGACGTTTGCCCCGCGACGCGCGGCGGCGGCGGCAATCGCGAAGCCCATCTTACCAGAACTGTGGTTAGTGATATAACGCACCGGATCCAGCGGCTCGCGGGTTGGGCCCGCGGTAATCATGATGTTGAGATGTTGCAAATCTTTGACAGGAGAGAAGTGCTGCGCGGCTATATCCACAATGGTCAGCGGGTCCAGCATCCGCCCCGGCCCAACATCGCCGCAGGCCTGGCTGCCGCTGTCCGGGCCCCAGACCAGCAAACCGCGCGAGGCAATCACCTCAAGATTATGCTGGGTGGCGGCGGCGCGATACATTTGCTGATTCATGGCGGGCACGACCGCGACGGGCGACGGCGTCGCCAGGCAAATCGTCGAGACGAGATCGTTAGCCATGCCTGCCGCGACTCGGGCGATTAAATCGGCGGTCGCCGGAGCGAGAATAACCAGATCGGCCCATTTCCCCAGCTCAATGTGGCCCATTGCGGCTTCGGCGGCCGGGTCGAGCAGGCTGTCGGAAACCGGATAACCCGATACCGCCTGTAAACTTAATGGCGTAATGAAGGCTTTAGCGGCTTCCGTCATGGCGACGCGGACATCCGCACCGCGGTCGCGCAGGCGGCGCACCAGTTCCGGCGTTTTATAGGCAGCAATGCCGCCGCTCACGCCGAGAACGATCTTTTTACCAGCCAGACTCATCATGATTTTTTCCTGTTGCGGTACACCAGAATTCGCGCATCTTATCACAATCCTCACGGCATCGTGTGCCTGGTGGCGATCCACTTTGCGAGGCGCTACGCAGGGATAAAACTTGCCTGTCGGCGGCGCAAAAAGGCTGTGTCAGGATAGCGGGGAGTGGGAAGGAGAGGCCGCGATGGAGATACAGGAAACCCTCATGCCGAGGGAAAAGATGCAGCGTTACGGTATCGAAGTTTTATCGGATATCGAGCTGTTAGCGCTGTTTTTACGTACTGGTACGCGCACGCAGGACGTGATGACATTTTCGCGAGAGCTGCTGCAGCGATTTGGCTCGCTGTACGGCCTGCTTTCGGCGGAAGAGTCACAGTTCGCTGAGATTGAAGGCATTGGTCTGGCGAAATATGCGCAGCTAAAAGGGATTGCTGAACTGGCGCGACGCTATTTCAGCCTGCGGATGACGGAAGAGCCCTCATTGGTCACCCCGTCGATGACGCGGGAGTTTCTGCAAAGCCAGCTGGCCGACGAAGAGCGCGAGATCTTCATGGTGATCTTTTTAGACAATCAGAACCGGGTATTGAAACATAGCCGACTTTTTTCTGGTACTCTTAGCCACGTTGAGGTGCATCCGCGAGAAATCGTACGCGAAGCCATCAAAGTGAACGCCGCCGCGGTGATCCTGGCACATAATCATCCATCCGGAAGTCCTGAGCCGAGTAAGGCCGACAGATTGATTACCGAAAGAGTGATAAAATGTTGTCGATTCATGGATATACGTGTGCTCGATCACCTTGTTATCGGCCGCGGAGCGTACGTATCTTTTGCTGAACGCGGCTGGATTTAGCCCCGATCGCGCGATCCATCGGGATCTTTGTCTGTTCGGGACTTGAGCACATCGCCGAGTCAGCGTATACTACGCCACCTTTGAGAATCTCGGGTTTGGCATTTGGGCCTGGCAATCGAGAGTTCAATAGAACTATGCGATGACCGGGCTGTAAAGCCTGACGAGGCGCCAATACCCCATACGAAGCTCGAGCTAATTTGATTTTTGGAGAATAGACATGTCCCGAGTCTGCCAAGTTACTGGCAAGCGTCCGGTGACCGGTAACAACCGTTCCCACGCACTGAACGCGACTAAACGCCGTTTCCTGCCGAACCTGCACTCTCACCGTTTCTGGGTTGAGAGCGAGAAGCGTTTTGTCACCCTGCGCGTATCTGCTAAAGGTATGCGTGTAATCGATAAGAAAGGCATCGATACAGTTCTGTCCGAACTGCGTGCCCGTGGCGAAAAGTACTAAGTACTTAGAGGAAATAAATCATGGCTAAAGGTATTCGTGAGAAAATCAAGCTGGTTTCTTCTGCTGGTACTGGTCACTTCTATACCACCACGAAGAACAAGCGTACTAAGCCGGAAAAACTGGAACTGAAAAAGTTCGATCCAGTTGTCCGTCAGCACGTTTTATACAAAGAAGCTAAAATCAAATAATTTTAGGTTCCTTGTAAAGAAAAACCCCGCCTCGGCGGGGTTTTTTGTTATTAAAACGACGCCACCGTCGGCGCTGGCGGGAGTTTAGCCCTCCTGTGGCAGGCGGAAGAGCAAGCTGAACAATAATTGCCCTGAACCTCGTCGCTGAACGCGGTAAGATAGAGCATCCAGCCGTTTTTGTTCGAGAAAAGAATGCCTGAATTACCTGAAGTAGAAACCAGCCGCCGCGGCATTGAGCCTCACCTGGTTGGTGCGACCATCCTGCACGCCGTTGTGCGCAACGGGCGCCTGCGCTGGCCGGTTTCCGAAGAGATCTATCGCCTGAGCGACGTTCCTGTGCTCAGCGTGCGCCGCCGCGCTAAATATCTGCTGCTCGAACTGCCCGACGGCTGGATTATCGTCCATCTCGGCATGTCGGGAAGCCTGCGTATCCTCAGCGAAGATCTGCCGGCGGAAAAACACGACCACGTGGACCTGGTGATGAGTAACGGCAAGGTCCTGCGCTATACCGATCCGCGACGCTTTGGCGCCTGGCTGTGGACTAAAGAGCTGGAAGGGCATCCGGTGCTGGCGCATCTGGGGCCGGAGCCGCTGAGCGATGAGTTCAACGCCGATTATCTCCAGCAGAAATGCGCGAAGAAGAAAACTGCGATCAAGCCCTGGCTAATGGATAACAAGCTGGTGGTCGGCGTGGGTAATATCTACGCCAGCGAATCGCTATTTTCGGCGGGTATTCACCCCGACAGGCTGGCCTCTTCGCTGTCGCGCGAGGAGTGCGAACAGCTGGTGAAAGTGATTAAGCTGGTCCTGCTGCGCTCCATTGAACAGGGTGGGACGACGCTGAAAGATTTCCTGCAAAGCGACGGTAAACCGGGTTATTTTGCCCAGGAGCTGCAGGTGTATGGCCGCATGGGCGAGCCGTGCCGCATTTGCGGGACGCCGGTTATCGGCAGTAAACACGCCCAGCGGGCGACGTTTTATTGTCGCCAGTGCCAGAAATAATATGCGGTGGTTGCGGTGAACCCGGCTCGCGCTGCGCTTAGCCGGGCTACGCGTCCGTGCGATTTGATTGGGTAGCCCGGACAGATGCGCAGCTTCGCCTGCGGGAAGAGACCCGATGGCGCAGGATTACAGTTTCTTCAGCAGCGCCTGGTGAACGTTTGCCGGCAGAAAGTGGGAGACGTCGCCCTGGTGGCGCGCCACTTCTTTTACCAGCGAAGAGGAGATAAACGACCACTCTTTGCACGGCATCAGAAACACGCTCTCCAGCGTCGGCATTAAATGACGGTTCATATGGGCCAGCTGCATCTCATATTCAAAATCCGCCACCGCCCGCAGGCCGCGAATTAAAATGTTCGCCTGCTGCGCGCGGGCAAAATTGGCCATTAAATCGCTGAAGCCAATAACCTCAACGTTGACCAGATGCGCCGTTGCCTGGGTGGCCAGCGCGATGCGCTCGTCGAGAGTGAACATCGGCTTTTTGCTCGGGCTGGCGGCGATAGCCAGCAGCACCTTATCGAACATGCTGGCCGCACGGGTGACGATATCGATATGGCCGTTGGTGATAGGGTCGAAGGTTCCCGGATAGATCGCTTTTGTGCTCATAATTACACTTTCTCCGAGTAGCCGCGGCTCAGGGCCCACAGCTCGGTGTATTTATTAAACGTGTATTGCGCGTTGACCACCGCCAGTAGCCAGCCTTGTTTCCCATCCAGAATGCCGCCGCGCAGCAGCAGCGTTTTCACAAAGGCGCCCAGCGTATGGCCGAAGATAGCGGCCAGCGAGGTCTTTTTGCCTCTCTGATGGCGCTCCTGCGCCCAGGCGGCGGCGTAGGCCAGCTGCTTTTGCTGAAAGCCGGAGAAATCACGGCAGGTCAGATGCAGCAGATCGCCCGCGAGCTCGATAACCGGCGCGCCTCGGGCATCGAGAGATTCGTGGACCAGATTATCGTTATAGCGGTAACGGCCGCGTTCGTACAAGCGCATCACGCGATCGGGATACCAGCCGCTGTGGCGCATAAAGCGGCCAAGAAAATAGTTGCGCCGGGCAATGCTGTATATTGCGCCGGTTTGCGGCGCGGCCAGCACGCTGCGGATAGACTGCGCAAGCTCCGGAGTGACGCGCTCGTCGGTATCGATCATCAGCACGTAATCGCCGGTGGCGTAGTCCTGGGCGCGCTGGCGTTGAATACCGTAGCCCTGCCAGTCGCGATTGACATGCACCTGAACGCCCATGCTGCGGGCTAATTCGACGGTGTTGTCGCTGCTGCCGGAATCCAGCAGCACTATCTCATCGGCCCAGCTTACCGACGCCAGACAATCAGGCAGCAGATCCGCCGCGTTTTTGGCGATCATCACGACCGAGAGTCGAGGCGACATTAGTGGCTCCGCTGCGGCAGATAGGGTTGGAGTAACTGTAGCAGACGGGAGAGCGCGCCCTGGTTTTGGTGCAGGACTTCCACCGCGTGACGACCATACCACAGACGGTAATCTTCATCGGTCAGCAGGTTTGACACCTCCGTCACCAGCGAGTCGGCGTCGGTGACGGTAATCAGTCCATCGTCCTGCTGCAGCTTGGCGCAGATATCTTTGAAGTTAAAGGTGTGCGGGCCCATCAGTACCGGTATCGCATGAGCAGCGGGCTCCAGCGGGTTATGACCGCCGCGCTCCACCAGGCTACCGCCGACAAACGCGAGGTCGGCAATGCCGTACAGCAGCATCAGCTCACCCATGGTATCGCCAATCACCACCTGGGTACTGTTCGACGGGATTTCGCCGGTACTGCGCAGGGTGTAGCTCATTCCCGCTTTCTGCACCATCTCGCGGGCGTCGCCGAAGCGCTCCGGGTGGCGCGGGACAAGGATCAGCAGCAGGTTGGGGAAGCGCTCCAGCAGCTTTTTATGCGCCTGAAGAATGATTTGCTCTTCGCCGTCGTGGGTGCTGGTGGCAATCCATACCTGGCGGTGCGGCGCCCACTGGCGACGCAGGGTGATAGCGCGAGCGGCCAGCTCCGGCGTGACTGAAATATCAAACTTCAGGCTGCCGGTGACCGCCAGTTGATTGCGTTTCAGGCCAAGGGCGATAAAGCGGCTGGCGTCTTCTTCATTCTGTGCGGCGATAAGGGTAATGCGGCTCAGCAGCCGACGCATAAATTTGCCCAGTTTGGCATAGCCTTTCGCCGAGCGTTCGGACAGCCGGGCGTTGGCGATAACCAGCGGAATTTTGCGTTTATGCAGCGTGGCGACCATGTTCGGCCACAGTTCGGTTTCCATGACGATAACCAGCTTTGGCTGAACGGTATTGAAGAAGCGGTTCATTGCGCCGGGAAGATCGTAAGGCAGATAGACGTGATGGACGTCTTTACCGAAAGCGGACATCGCGCGTTCGGAGCCGGTTGGCGTCATGGTCGTGACGGTGATCGGCAGATAGGGGTAGCGGTGGCGTAGCGCGCGCACCAGCGGGATAGCCGCCAGCGTTTCACCCACGGAAACGGAATGCAGCAGGATGCCACCCGGTTCTACCTTGTTCTGGCAGAAGCCATAACGTTCCTTCCAGCGTTTACGATAGGCAGGGGCCTTACGGCTGCGTAACAGCAGTCGCAGCCACACCAGCGGCTGAATGAGGTAAAGTAGGGCGGTATAAAGCAATTCCAAGCGATTTATCCGTATTTATGTTTTTGCGGGCAAATTCTAAGCATTTAACCCGCGTAAAGCTATCTCTTTGGCGGAAACTAAGGGATTCAGTATTAAGCCGCGTCGCGATAGCGCTTGATGCGCAGATAGCGGCGTCCAAGACGCCAGCGTAGACGGAACGTATGGGCATTTTTCCAGATCAGGCTCCAGATACCGCGGTCAAAGAACTCTTTAATGATAATATGCTTTTTTGACTCATCTTTCATGCTATCGAAGGTATGAATAATTCCCAGCCCCTCTTTAGCGATCTGCCAGCGGCAGGCGGAAATATTGCGAACCTTGTCCGGATAGCGCTGGTTGATGGCGTCCAGCATCTCAAGAATCTTCATATAGTGGCGCGCTGAGCGCATCAGCGTATCGTCATTGTCCGGCTTATGCGACACCGATTCCGAATGGATGTAGTAATCGTAGAACTGCTCGCTGGTGTACTGCACGCGTTCTGCCGCCAGCAGCACTTCCGTGGTCCAGGGAATATCCTGATGACGCAGGCCCGGCTCAAAATGGAAGCGGTGATCCGCGATAAACTCGCGGCGGTAAATATTGAGCCAGGTGACATGCAGGAACTTACGAGAATCCAGCGCCTGTTTTAACCAGACGTGGCCGGGCAAAACGCCGGTCGACTGTAGCCGGTCCAGCGGGAAAATAGGATGGATATCTTTTTTTGTCTCGTAGACGTAGCGGCCGTTGCAGGTGGCGACGTCAAGATTGCCCTTTTCCGCCATTTCCAGAAGCGTACGGTACATGCCCGGGTAAAGCTTATCGTCGATATCCGGAAAGGTCAGGTATTTACCGGTCGCCGCGGCGAGCCCGGTATTGCGCGCCACCGACACGCCCTGGTTTTCCTGTTCCAGTACGAGCACGTTTTGCAGGCGCTCTTTCCACTGGTCGATAACCGCAAGGCTACCGTCCGTCGACCCGTCGTTCACCAGGATCAGTTCATAGCTTTCCAGCTGCTGTTGCTCAAGGCACTCAAAGAATTGCGCAAGGAATTTTTCGCCGTTATAGACGGCGGCTACGATGCTTAGTAAAGGCGTTTGACTCATAAATCATTCGATCCTGGTTGAATAACGGCGTCAGGCGCTGCGCAGCTGACGATACTGCTGACAAATCGATGCTACGCTGAATTTCTCCAGCGCCGAGGCGTCGATGGCAGGGGGGCTATGGTAAATGCTTTGCATCGTCTGAGCCAGCGCCGGGCTGTTGAGATCCGCCAGGCCGCGCGACAGCTCGCCGGTGAGGATCTCGGTCACGCCGCCCGGGCAGCGGGTGCTGGCGACCGGCGTATCCAGCAGCAGCGCTTCAACCACCACGTTGCCAAAACCTTCGCTATCGGAGCTCAGGACCAGCATCCGCGCGCCTTTGATCCACGGCAGCGGATTTTTCTGGAAGCCTTTAAACAGGACGCGATCGGCAACCTGTAGCTGCTGCGCCAGCTGGCGCAGGCGCTGCTCTTGTTCCGGTTTTCCCTGTCCCAGCAGCACCAGCGGCGCATCGATACCGCTTTGCGCATACGCCTCAATCAGGCGGTCGTGGCGTTTACCGGGATGAAAGCGGCCCACGTGAATAATATAGTCGCCGTCGGGTCGCTGGCTGGGCTCTTCAGCCGCTGCGCGCAGCGCGGCGATATCAAACGGGTTATAGATGGTTTTCAGCTGGGCCGGGCGAATGGCGAACTGCTCGACCAGATCTTGACCTACGGCATCGGAGACGGTGACGACGTTGCGTCCCTGGTAAACGCGTCCGATCTTCTGCTGCTTCAGCCAGCGGTCAAAACCGGTGCGATGGCCGAGATAGGAAGTAGAGAATACGCCGTGCAGGCAATACCAGACGTTTCGCCCGTTCAGCAGGCGGCTGCGGGAGACAATGCGGTCAGTTTTATGCAGATTCGAGAGCACCAGATCGAAGCGGCCCTGCCGTTCTGCGCTATCGATGGCCGCATCAAGCTGGCGCGCGCGCCGGGAGAGTTCCGTCAGTTTGCGCCACGGTTTGCGGCAGCGGTCGGCGATGACCTGATAATCCAGTCCTTCCGGCAGCGGATAATCGCAGACGTCGCGCAGGGAAAAAAGCGATACCTGTTCCCCCTGGCTGAGAAAGTGCGCCGCCAGCGTCAGCACGACTTTTTCCGCGCCGCCGCCGGGCAGGCCGTCGATAACAAACAATATGCGCATCGTTATTTCACCAAATCCTGATAAAGGGAGAGCAGCTGCGCCGAGAGGCGTTCGCTGGTGCAGGCCATGATGCGCTCGCGGGCGCGTTCGCCTTCCGCGGAGCCTAACGCCCGGGCGGGAAGGGCGCTAACCGACTCCTGCAGGGCCGGGATATCCAGCGCATCGCAAACGTAGCCATTGCTGCCCTGAACAATAAACTCCGCGCCGCCGCAGCCGGTAGTGGTAATGACCGGCAGGCCGCAGGCCATCGCTTCGAGAATAACGTTGGGGAACGGGTCGTACAGCGTCGGCAGCAGCAGGCCGTCGGCCATCTGATAGAACGGCAGGGTTTCCGACTGCATGCCGAAAAAGCGCACCCGCTCCTCGCAGTTCAGCGTTTTCGCCAGCTGCTGATAACGACTTTGCTCTTTATCTTTGCCCACTACCAGCAGGTAGCGGTTGGTCGGCGCGATGGCGCGGATCGCCGCATCCAGCCCCTTGCGCTCAAAGCCGGAGCCGACGTAAATCAGGCAGGTCGCCTGGAGCGGCAGATTCCATTTGGTACGCAGCGCGACAAAGGCCGCTTCCGTCGGCGGCAGAAAACGCTGGTTATCGATGGCGTTATAGATAACGTGGATTTTTTCCGCCGGCAGGCCGAAGTCTGCAATAATCTCGCGTTTAATCATCTCCGCGTTGCAGATAACGCCGCGCAGGTGCGAGTCCTGGTACATTTCGCGCTCGGCCTGCATTACATAGCGATGGTAGCGATCGGCAAACAGCAGGCGGCTTTTCCAGCCGGGCAAAATGCGCGAGCGCTGCTGCAGCCAGCGGCGGTGTACGCCGTCTCCGGCGCGGTACAGGTCGCAGCCGGGGATACGCTCATGGCTTTGCACCAGATCGAAGGCTTCGCGCTGCCACAGCTGGCGGGCGGCGTCGGCAAACCCACGCTCGCGGCTGATCCGCCCCCACTTGCGCGGATTGCAGATGTGGATGTTCCACTCGGGCTTCACCGGCCCCTGCCACTCGCGGGTGATGACGTTCAGCTCAAGGTCGCTGTCGTCGAGGGCCTCCAGCGCGCGGGAGACAAATCGTTCCGCGCCGCCGTCCGGGCGATACTTCTGGCGTACCAGAGCCAGCCTGAATTTACTCATGCCAGTACCTTTTTCGCCGCCGCGATAACCGCGTCGGTGGGGATTAAATCGAGATAGCGTTCCTCGGTGTTGGTATCTATGTCGTCAGGATCGGGAATCGAGCCGAAATCACCCGCCCAAATTACCTCACCCTGCGCCTGCCATGGACGCCAGAAAGTGAGCTTGGAGGGGCCGAATAGCGCCACCAGCGGTGTGCCCAGCGCGGCGGCCATATGCATCGGCACGGAGTCGACGCCGATAAACAGGCGGGCATGGTCGATGAGAGACGCCAGCTGGCGCAGGGTGAGCTGCCCGGCGAGGGAGTACAGACGAGCATTGGGACAGCCCGTCATAATCGTGTCGATCATCTGCTTCTCTTTGGCGTCGGGGCCGGAGGTCAGCACGACCGGATAGCCTGCCTCAGAAAGCGCGTTTATCAGGGCGCTCATCCGCGCTTCGCGCCAGCATTTAAAGAACCAGCGGGAGGTCGGCTGAATGACGATATAGTTGTCCTGAAATCCTTCCGGCAGCAGCGCGCGGCTGGCGAGCCAGTCCTGTTCGCTGTAGCCCATCGTTGCCGGCGCATCATCAATATCCAGCCCAAGCGGCGCCAGAATCGACAGATTCTGCTGTACGGTATGCAGCTGGTTGTGCAGCTCGGTTGAGGCGAGGGCGGTATGGCAAAAACGCCAGGCCGGATGACGACGCTTCGGAAAGTCAAAGCCGATGCGGGTGGTCGCCCCGGTCAGTTTAGTGATAATCGCGCTGGGCCACTGATCGGCAAGATTGAGCACTATATCGTAGCGCTGCTGGCGGAGCGTGCGGATCAGCTGCCATTCCATCTTGAGCTGATGGCCGGTGCCCTGTTTTTTCCAGCGCCGATCGATACCATAAATATGGCGGATCTCAGTATTCGCTGCGAGCATATCCCGGGTTTCTTCATAAAGCAGCACATCCACGCAGGCGGCGGGGTATTGCTGTTTTAGCGCGTGAATAAGCGGCGTTATCAATAACATATCGCCATGATGGCGAAGCTTAATAACCAGGATTCGCGCCGGGTTCACGCGGCCGGAAGTGCGGGTTTCAGGCGTCATTCTCTGTTCTTCATTCAGGGTCAGGGCTCCGATTCTAGGGGATCAGATAGATTGAGAGAAGCCTTGTCTTGCTCTACCATGACCCGATACGTATGGCCTGAGGACGTTTTCGTGCACAAACCCGCATTTCTCATCACGATTGATACAGAGGGCGATAACCTCTGGCAAAAACATGACAGCATCACCACCGAGAATGCGCGCTATTTACCGCGTTTTCAGCAGCTTTGCGAAAAGTATGGCTTCAAACCGGTTTATTTGACCAACTATGAAATGGCCATCGACCCGGTTTATATCGAATTCGCCAAAGATGTGATTGCCCGGGGGACGGCGGAAATCGGCATGCATCTGCATGCCTGGAACAGCCCACCGACCGACCCGCTTACCGATGACGACTGGCGGCATAAACCGTATCTGATCGAGTACAGCGATACGGCGATGCGTGCCAAAGTCGACTATATGACCCGTCTGCTGGAGGATACCTTCCAGACTAAAATGGTCAGCCATCGCGCCGGACGCTGGGCGTTTGACGAGCGCTACGCGCGTCTGCTGGTGGAGTATGGCTATCTGGTCGATTGCTCGGTTACTCCCAGGGTGAACTGGAAAACGGCGAAAGGCGCGCCGCAGGGCGACGGCGGTACCGATTATCGTCACTTCCCGCAGCACGCCTACTTTCTCGACGAGAACGATATTCGTCGTGAAGGCCAGTCGTCGCTGCTGGAAGTGCCAATGAGCATTCAGTACAAGCATTCTGCGTGGATGAATAGCCTGAAGCAGGGTTACGATCGCCTGCGCGGCAAAGTCCGCTCGCCGTCGGTACACTGGCTGCGTCCGATGGGCGGCAACGTGGAGACGATGAAAAAAGTGGTTGAACAAACGTTGACTCAGGGTAATGACTACGTCGAATATATGCTCCACTCTTCTGAGTATATGCCTGGCGGCAGCCCGACGTTTAAAAACGAGCAGGATATTGAGCGCTTATATGCCGATCTGGACGCTTTTTTCAGCTGGCTGGCACCGCAGGTGAAGGGAATGACGTTGGCGGAATATTACCAACAGAAACGCGCACAGCGATAAAAGATCACAACCAGGTACCGTATGCGTATCGTGAAGCAGTTCACGCGGAAGAAAAATGCCTTCTTCCGCGAAATTAAATTTAATTTAATTAACTATCGTTACAGAAATAAAAGCGCACGCCAGCCTTTTAATCCCGCGAAGATTCAGCATGTTTTATTATTGCGCCTGGATGACAAAGTCGGGGATATGGTCGTGACGACCGGCTGCGCAAAGCTTTTGGCCGACCAGGGCTATAAGGTGTCTGTTCTTACCGGGCCTGTCTGTAAACAGATGCTTGCCGGTGCGGATTTTCTTGAGCAGGTCTATTTATATCAGCCGCGGATGCCCTTAAATGCGCTGCGTGCGGTGGGATTTGACGCGGTCGTTGATTTTGATGATGTTAAAACCTACGAACGTTTTAAACTGCTCTCTGATTTGCGGCCTGGCTGCGTTATTGGTTTTAATAAACAAGAATATAAGCTTTACGATCACTCCATCCCTTTTTTTGACAGCGCCAGGCATATTTCCGCCCGCTACAAAGAAGTGGCCAGGCTATTTGGTATAGAACACGATCGTTACCACTATCATCTGCCCGGCGATCTTCACGAACGGGAAAGGGTTGAGCTTTTACTTAATCAGGAAAAAGCGCGCGCGCTCTGTATTGCGATCAACCCGTTTACCGCTTCAACGGATAAAGACTTTTGTCATCACCAGGTGGCGACTCTGATTGACCGCCTGCATACGCTTCCGTATGCCGTGAGCGTCGTCATGGTTGGGCATAGCGAAAAAATTCGCCAGCTAAATCTGGATAAAGCGCTATATCTGCCTGATAGCAATATTAATTCAGCGGTAGAGATCGTTCGCCAGTGCGATCTGGTGATTACGGCGGATACCGCCATCGTGCATATTGCCCGCGCGTTCGACAAGCCCATGGTGGCGGTTTACAACAAACGTAAGCTCAAAGATACCGGTTTGCCGGGCTATACTATTTGGGCGCCGGGTTATGACAAGGCCAGACAGATTGTCTGTGAAGAGACCCACGTCGCCGACATGACGATTGACGCCGTCTGGCCGGTGATTAAAGCGCAGGCGGACGACCTGGTTGCCTCTCGCGAGCAGGCATAAAAAAGGCCCGTAACGGGCCCTTTGCTTAGCGTTTCGCCTTCAGGCTGCCGCTCAGCGCAATACCCAGCGGTAACCAAAACAGCGGCCAGGTTTCGCGAGGATTGCTGATGATAAACATGCCCTGCGAAGCCATAAAAATCAGCGCATAGATAAAAATCGCCAGTCCGTAGCGGCCATCCTGCTGTTTGCGCCATGCCTGCCATAGCCCTCCGGCAATCACCGCCAACAGCAGCGCCAGACCAATGATGCCGCCTTTCAGCAGGGCGCCAAGATAGACGCTGTGGGTGGTGGTGATATGTTCGCCGCTGTAGTTGGTAAAGTTCAGCTCGTAGTCAAAACCTCGCCCCAGCCACGGCTGGCTGGCCACTTCCTCGATCGTATGATGCCAGATGCTGATGCGCAAACCGCTTTGCGTCCCCAGCTCCTCAAAGCGCGCCAGCAGCAGGTCTCCGGTGGGGGTGAAGAAGAAAAGCAGTCCCAGAATCATCGCTAACGCGGCGACAATCAAGATATTACGGCGGGTAAAGACGTGCAGATGCAGGGTGCAAACAAACGCCACCAGTAGGGCGATAATCGGGCCGCGGCTTTGGGTCAGAAATAGCATCACCAGCATGATAACCATCGGCACATACAGAAGGTGGCTGCCTTTTTCCTTCAGCAGCATGGCGCAAATAAGAACCCCAATACCGCAATAACCCGCCAGGTCGATAACGTTGGTCGGGCCGGGATTATCCGGCGACACCAGGCGCTCCTTGAGGACCAGGGTGAAGTCGATAACCATCGTCCAGATAGACAGCACCGCGATCCCGGCCACGATGCTCAGCAGCGTCAGATGCCGGGTGCGAGGATGGCCAAGTAGCGTTGTCAGCAGCAGAAGATAGAAAATGGTATAGGTGCCGTGGGTCAGAGGGGAATCGATATGCTGCGGCGTCTGGCCCCAAATATTGCTCAGCGCATAGTACACGCAGAATACGACCAGCAGACCATAGACCGGCCACTGCTGGCGCAGGTTCTCCGCTAATGCCCGGCGGTTGTCTGTGTTCAGCTGTGAAAGCAAAAACAGCAAAATGGATAAATGAAGAAGGTTATTTGCGCGAGTTGATACGCAAAAAATAGCGCTAAAAAACAGAAACAAAGGAAAGAAAATGGTGTAACCCTGTCTGGCGTAACTACTGATTTTTAAAGTACTCATCAAATGAAACCTTTTCGAAAATCGTTTCCGGAACCGCGCTTTCTAAGGAGAAGTTAACGACCCGAATATGGTTTTGTTGCAGCACGTTGGCAGCGTGCGAAAAGGACGGCATGACCAGGTCATCCACCTTATTTGCCAGCCAGGAGGGGAGTTTATCCTGTTCCGTTTCGTAGAATCGCGGCTGGTTGAAATTGCTCATATCCAGCCCGCTTATCAGAATAGTTTTAAATCCCAGCCACATCAGAATTTGCAGAGCCCAGTAGACCACGGTACCGGCATCAAAAATGCCATGGCGGATGTCGGTGCTAAAGCAAATATCCTGCCTTTGCGGATGAAAGCGTAGCGCGGTGACGCCGCGCCAGACCTGCTGTATCGCGCTTCTCGGGACTTTAGGCTGGTAAATTTTATAACAGGCGTCTTCAATTAATGCCAAACGACAGCGAAGCGCTGAGCCGTGGCGGTCGAGGATTTTGGCAATGCCATGCATGGTGGTGAAGAGTACGATGTCCGGTTGGCTAATCACCGCACGAATAATGTCCGGTTTTTTATCGTAAAACTCCATGTCCACAATGGTATAGAGCGAAAATTTAATTTTATCAGAGAGATGCCACGCGCCATTCACCCCCATCACCGGGATGCTTTTCGGCAGCCGCGTAAAATCGATACTGCGCGTAGAGGGACCGGTTGCCGTCAGCAGCACTTCGCCCTGAGCGCTATCTTTTAGTTCGCTGAGGTTGACCAACGGGACCGCTTTCCCTTTGTATTTCAGGGTGCGGATTTCACCGCTTGCCGCGCGGGTGATATGGGTAAACGGCCAAAGATTTTCGTTATGACGAAAGGCTCGTCGATGCGTGTAGCGATAGATCTGCTTAAATAATGAACCCATTAAGCCAGTTCCTGAGATTTCAACAGTTGCAGAATCCGGGAGGCGGCAATATCCCCCGTGCTGTTGCCGCCTTCCGGGCGCACGACATACTGGTTTTTACCGTAACCGCCAATCAGCCCCGGATCGGTCGGGCCGTACAGCGTGAAGTTCGGTTTATCGAGCGCGGCGGTGAGATGGCTCAGTCCGGTATCGACGGAAACCACTCCGCGCGCGCCTGCCAGCACCTGGGCCACCTGCTCCAGGCTCATACGCGGCAGGACGTCGACAAAATCGTGCCCATCCGCCAGGCGTCTGGCCCGCGCTTCTTCATGGGGGGCGCCCCACGGCAGTTTGATACGCACGCCGCTGTCGGCAAGCAGAGCGATTAGCGCTCGCCAGTTCTCTTCCGGCCAGTGTTTATCATCCCGCGTTGTGGCGTGGAGAAATACCAGATAGGGCACAGCGGAGGCGTCGGCCTGGCGCAAAAAATGGCGAGCGATAGCGTAGTCGCCCTGGGTTTCCGGCTTCGCGTAGCCAAGGCTTTTAGCAAACAGCTCGCGGGTGCGCTCAACGGCGTGCTGCTGTTTGGCGATATGGTGGCGACGGTTATAGAACAGGCTCGCCAGCGGTTCGCGAGCGGTCTGCCAGTCCATACCGTGCTTAACGCCGCGGGCCAGTCGGGTGACCAGCGCGGCGCTCTTCACCAGCCCCTGGGCATCAATGATGGCGTGGTACTTTTCCGCCTGTACGGCGTCGCGAAATGCCTTGCGTTCGGCTTTAACGGGCGCGGAAAACCACGCTTTGCGCCAGCGACGAATCGCCACCGGAATGACCCTGTCGACGGTCTCATGCCAGGAGGGGATCTGTGCGAAGCCCTCTTCAACCACCCAATCGAAACGAATGCCGGGAAAGGCCAGCGCGGCGTCGCTCAGCGCGGGCAGCGTATGCAGCACGTCGCCCATGGACGAGGTTTTTACGATCAATACCCGCATCCGTCAGGCTTCCTCTTGTTCCGTTTTTTCCAGCAGCAGGTCGTTTAATTCTTCCAGTACGCGCTGCGGCGTAATGTCGATCAAACTCTGATGATAGCCTTCGGCGGCGTCGCCTTTACGCACTTTGTGGTAGCCGCTGATCAGGCGGATAACGCGCGCTTTGTGCGACAGCGGAGGGGTGAAGTCCGGGCTACTTGGCCCATAGAGCGCCACCAGCGGACGATCCAGCGCCGCGGCAACGTGCATCAGGCCGGAATCGTTGCTAACCACCGCTTTACAGGCGGCGATCAGAATGACGGCCTGCTCAAGCTGAGTTTCCCCGGCCAGGTTGCGGCACCATGCCTGCTGCTCAGTCGTGAGCGCGGCAAGGATTTCATTACCCGCTTCATGATCTTTTGCGGAACCAAACAGCACGATTTGAAAGCCTTCATCGATCAGCTGTTTCGCCAGCTCGGCGTAGTGATAGTGCGGCCAGCGTTTTGCCGGGCCGAACTCTGCGCCTGGGCAGAAGCCGATTATCGGGCGCTCGGCTGAAATATTAAATGCGCTACAGGCCTGCGATTTTTCGCCTTCATGCACCTGCAGCTGCGGCCAGAGCAGCGGCTGCGGCAGATCTTTCGCGCAGCGCATCACGCCTTTATCGTATGCGAGACCGACGTAGCGTTCGACCATCAGCGGCCAGGCCGCTTTATCCAGCTTACGGGCATCGTTCAGCAGGCCGTAGCGCATCTCGCCGAGCCAGCCGGTGCGATGCGGGATACCGGCGAAAAACGGCACCAGCGCCGATTTAAACGAGTTCGGCAGCACGTAAGCGCGATCGTAGCGACGCTCGCGCAGGCTGTGCCCAAGCTTGCGCCGTTCGCCGATTTCCAGCGCGCCGTGGCCGAGCGGCATCGGGATCGCTTCGTTGACTTCCGGCATGCGCGATAGCAGCGGACGGCACCATGCGGGCGCCATCACGTCGATTATCGCCTGGGGATAGCGCGCCCTGAGCGTACGATAGAGACTTTGCGACATCATCATGTCGCCCACCCATGATGGGCCCACCACCAGTATCTTCATTCATTTCATCCTTCAAGCTGTCTCTGCGTTGGCTGCCTTCGTTCACTTCAGTCACATCGTTATCCTATGTTCCTGAAGATTCGCTCAGTTGCTGCCTTAATACCGCCCGAATGATTTTATGAATTCGCATGATTGTCGCGATTGAGCCAGGCCATATATTCCGTTACGCCTTCGGCGACGGTCTTGAACGGTTTATCATAGCCCGCTGCGCGCAGGTTAGTGAGATCCGCCTGGGTAAACGCCTGATAGCGGCCTTTCAGCTTGTCCGGGAACGGAATGTATTCGATGCTGCCTTTCTTATGATAAGCCAGCGTTGCGTCTGCAACGGCCTGGAAAGACTCCGCGCGGCCGGTGCCAAGGTTAAAGATGCCGGAAACGCCGTTTTCCCAGAACCACAGGTTTACCGCCGCGACGTCGCCGACGTAGACGAAGTCGCGCTTGAAGCCATCGCTGCCTTCGAACAGTTTCGGACTTTCGCCATTATTCAGCTGAGTGTTCAGGTGGAACGCGACGCTGGCCATGCTGCCTTTATGACCTTCGCGCGGCCCGTAGACGTTGAAATAGCGGAAGCCGACGATCTGCGAATTTGCTTCCGGCAGGATCTGACGGACGTATTCATCAAACAGAAACTTGGAGTAGCCGTAAACGTTGAGCGGCTGTTCGTATTCGCGGGATTCAATAAAGTCGCTGGTGCGGCCGCCGTAGGTCGCGGCGGAAGAGGCGTACAGGAACGGGATTTCACGCTCCAGGCAGTAGTGCAGTACCTCTTTGGAATACTGATAGTTGTTATCCATCATGTACTTGCCGTCCCACTCTGTAGTGGACGAGCAGGCGCCTTCATGGAAAATGGCGTCGATATCGCCGAACTCCTCGCCCGCCATAATTTGGATCAGGAAGTCTTCTTTATCCATGTAATCGGCAATGTTCAAATCCACCAGGTTGATGAATTTAGTGCCGTCTTTCAGATTATCTACGACCAGAATGTCGGTAATGCCTTTGTCATTCAGCGCCTTAACGATATTGCTGCCGATAAAGCCTGCGCCGCCGGTAACGATGATCATAACTGTAACCTTTGAAGTGGGTAGTCCAGAGACAATCCGGACATGAATACTCCTATCATATCACCACATCGGAAAGGCTTCAGCCATTCGCCGATAAGGTGAAGAGGGTCTCGTGATTTATGCTGCAAATAATTCATGCAGTAATGCATCATCTCGTATCAGCGTATAGCTTTAGGTAATATGTGCCAAATTTTGCCGAATCTGGAGAGTTGCAATGCGTGGTGATTTCTACAAACAGTTAACCAATGACCTCGATACCGCGCGCGCGGAAGGGTTGTTTAAAGAAGAGCGTATTATTACTTCGGCGCAGCAGGCGGATATCACCGTCGGCGGTAGCCAGGTCATTAACTTCTGCGCCAATAACTATCTGGGTCTCGCGAACCACCCGGATCTCATTGCCGCCGCGAAAAGCGGTATGGATAGCCACGGTTTTGGCATGGCCTCCGTGCGCTTTATCTGCGGCACTCAGGATAGCCACAAAGCGCTTGAGAAGAAGCTGGCGGATTTTTTAGGCATGGAAGATGCGATTCTGTACTCCTCCTGCTTCGACGCCAACGGCGGACTGTTTGAAACTCTGCTCGGCGCAGAGGATGCGATTATCTCCGATGCCCTGAACCACGCGTCGATCATCGACGGCGTGCGCCTGTGTAAAGCGAAGCGCTTCCGCTATGCCAACAACGACATGCAGGAGCTGGAAGCCCGTCTGAAAGAGGCGCGTGAAGCCGGCGCGCGTCATGTGCTGATCGCCACCGACGGCGTGTTTTCGATGGACGGCGTGATAGCCAACCTGAAAGGCGTTTGCGACCTCGCGGATAAATACGATGCGCTGGTGATGGTCGATGATTCTCATGCTGTGGGTTTCGTAGGGGAAAACGGCCGCGGTTCCCATGAGTACTGCGACGTGATGGGCCGCGTTGACATTATCACCGGTACGCTGGGTAAAGCGCTGGGCGGCGCGTCCGGCGGCTATACTGCCGCGCGCAAAGAAGTCGTCGAGTGGCTGCGCCAGCGCTCGCGTCCGTATTTGTTCTCCAACTCTCTGGCTCCGGCGATTGTCGCCGCTTCGATCAAAGTGCTGGAGATGGTGGAAGCCGGCAGCGAACTGCGCGACCGCCTGTGGTCGAACGCGCGCCTGTTCCGCGAAAAAATGACTGCGGCAGGGTTTACCCTCGCGGGCGCCGACCACGCCATTATCCCGGTAATGCTCGGTGAAGCCACCGTGGCGCAGCAGTTCGCGCGCGAGCTGCAAAAAGAAGGTATCTACGTCACCGGATTCTTCTATCCGGTGGTTCCAAAAGGCCAGGCGCGTATACGTACCCAGATGTCTGCGGCGCATACCCCTGAACAAATTGAACGTGCGGTGGAAGCCTTTACCCGCATCGGTAAACAACTGGGCGTCATTGCCTGAGGGTGTGAGATGAAAGCGTTATCCAAACTGAAGGCGGAAGAAGGCATCTGGATGACCGACGTACCGGAACCGGAAGTCGGCCACAACGATCTGCTGATTAAAATTCGCAAGACCGCGATTTGCGGTACCGACGTGCATATCTATAACTGGGACGAATGGTCGCAAAAGACCATTCCGGTACCGATGGTTGTTGGCCATGAATACGTTGGCGAAGTGGTGGGTATCGGTCAGGAAGTTCGCGGCTTTAAGCTGGGCGACCGCGTTTCCGGCGAGGGGCATATCACCTGCGGCCACTGCCGTAACTGCCGCGCCGGCCGTACGCATCTGTGCCGCAATACGACGGGCGTCGGCGTGAACCGTCCGGGCTGTTTTGCCGAATATCTGGTGATCCCGGCGTTTAACGCTTTTAAAATTCCGGACAATATCTCCGACGATCTGGCATCGATTTTTGACCCGTTTGGCAATGCTGTACATACCGCGCTTTCATTCGACCTCGTGGGTGAAGACGTACTGGTTTCCGGCGCAGGCCCCATCGGCGTGATGGCGGCCGCGGTGGCGAAACACGTTGGTGCGCGCAACGTCGTGATTACCGACGTTAACGAATATCGCCTGGAACTGGCGCGCAAAATGGGCGTCACCCGGGCGGTGAATGTGGCGAAAGAGAACCTTAGCGATGTGATGGCCGAGCTGGGCATGACGGAAGGCTTCGATGTGGGCCTCGAGATGTCCGGTGCGCCGCCGGCGTTCCGCACCATGCTCGATACCATGAACCATGGCGGGCGCATCGCCATGCTGGGTATTCCGCCGTCGGATATGTCCATCGATTGGACCAAGGTGATCTTCAAGGGGCTGTTTATCAAAGGGATTTATGGTCGCGAAATGTTCGAAACCTGGTACAAGATGGCCGCGCTCATCCAGTCCGGCCTCGATCTGTCGCCGATCATCACCCACCGCTTTGGCATTGATGATTTCCAGCAGGGCTTTGACGCGATGCGCTCCGGCCAGTCTGGCAAAGTTATTCTCAGCTGGGATTAACCTGCTCCGAATTTGAGCTTAAAAAAGCGCCTGCGGGCGCTTTATTTAGAGAGCTGACTTCCACTTTTCTGATTTTTAATCCACTCCGCACTTTTTCTAAATCGCTTTCTCACCTATTCGTTTATACAGTCAGTTTAATCGCAGTTTAACCACACAAATACTATGCTTAAACTCTCTGTATGCTTATTGACCTGTAATTCATCCCGCTTATTACGGGAGGTTTTACCACCTTTGCTTAAGGTGGCCGATGAATTTATCGTCATCGACTCAGGCAGCACGGATGCCACGCTGCAGATTTGCCAACAGTTCGGGCTCACCGTTCACCATCATCCCTATACTTCTCACGGCGCGCAGATGAACTACGCGACCTCTCTGGCCTGCCACGATTGGGTGCTGTGTATGGATAGCGATGAGATTCTTGACGACGAAGTGGTGGCGGCTATTCTGGCGCTGAAGACGGGGGACGATCCCGACCCGGCCCGCGCCTGGCGACTGCCGCGTTACTGGTTCGTACTGGGCGAGGAGGTTCGCACCATTTATCCGGTATCATCGCCGGATTTCCCGGTTCGCTTGTTTAATCGCTCCGTCGCCAGGTTCAACGATCGGCCGGTAGACGATCAGGTCGTGGGCTTTCAGCACTCCAGCAAGCTACCGGGCTTCGTGCGACACGACACCTTTTACTCCCTGCATGAGGTGTTTAATAAGCTCAATAGCTACACTACGCGGCTGGTTAAATACCAGAAGATCAGGCCATCTCTCGCACGCGGAGCGATCAGCGCGATTGGCGCTTTCTTTAAATGGTATCTGTTCAGCGGGGCCTGGCGAAAGGGTAAGGTGGGCGTGGTCACCGGGCTCTATGCGACCTTTTATAGCTTTCTGAAATACTTTAAAGCCTGGTATGCCCATCAGGATAAGCCGGAATCCGCGGCGGATAAACGCCGGGACTCCAGGACGGTTTAGTTGGTGGGGGTATCCCAGCCCTGCCACTTCAGCTGGTAATACTGCACCAGCGTACTCTTGCTGATGCTTTCGCTCAGAATGGTAAAGAAGCGGCTGGCGTTGATCGGCTCCGGAGGGCGCTTAGATTTGCACTGCTTCACGCCACGGAACGGGTTGCGCGGCGGCTGTTTCGGCGGCGGGGCAGCGTTCGGCGTTGAGGTATCCACCTGCGGCTCGTTGAGCAGGCTGCTCGGGCGAACCAGGGTGATATCCGGCGGCAGGTTATACACCATCTGCTGCAGCACGCGCACCGTCGTCGGGTGCGGGTGGCCGATAGCAATTGCGGAACCGTTGCGTCGCGCCAAAGCGATGGCGCGGTTGAACTGATAGCGAATGTCCGCTTCGTTTTGGGTATCGTCGAGGAAAACCTTACGCTTAATCACCTTAACGCCGGTGCCCTGCGCCGCCCGCATGGCCTGGGTATTGCCGATGGTGACGCTATCCAGGAAGTAGAGATTGTAGCGCTCAAGCGCCTGCATCACTTTCTGCATACCGAAGAGATTCGACGTCATGGCGCTGCCCATATGGTTATTCAGCCCCACGGCGTACGGAACCTTACCGTAGGCTTCGCGGATAATGCGTTCTATCTCGCTGCTGTTCATATCCGGGCGGAGGGTATCTTTTTCCAGCGGCTGTTTACTGATCGGCGCCATCGGCAGGTGAATTAGCACCTCGTGGCCGAGATTATGCGCTTTCGTCGCCATTTCGCGGGCGTGGGGCGCATTAGGAAGTACGGCAACGGAGATCGTCGCTGGCAGCGCCAGCACCTGATTTTCCGTTTGTGGACGATAGCCAAAGTCGTCGATAACAATGGAGAGTTTGCCGGCAAAAACCGGCGACGCCATAACCAGCGTACTGGTTACCGCGAGTGCAATTCTGCGAAATTGAAGCAAAACTTATCTTCCCAACCACGGCTGTGGATTGACCGCCTGACCCTGGCGGCGAATTTCGAAATAGAGCGACGGACGGCCCTGACCGCCGCTGCTGCCTACGAGAGCGATCGGCTGGCCCGCCCGGACCTGAGTGCCGACGCTGACCAGCGCGCTTTGGTTATAGCCGTAAAGACTCATGTCGCCTTTGCCGTGTTCAACGACCACCACCAGGCCATAGCCCTGCAGCCAGTCGGCAAGAATAACCCGACCATCGGCAACGGCTTTGACCTCGGTGCCTTCAGACGCAGCGATAACCATCCCCTTCCAACGTAGTTCACCTTGCAGCTGTTCGCCATAGCGATGGAGAATTGAGCCGCGAACCGGCCAGAATGCCTGGCCTCGCGGTGAACCAAGCCCGCCGGTGCGGGACATCAGCGAGCGTTCGCTTTCGGTAGGTTTGTAGGTGGTGCCTTTACGTGAGGCTTCCTGCTGGCGATTGCGTACGTCCTGCGCTTCGCGGGCTTCGCGATCCGCTCGCGCTTTGGCCGCCGCCGCCGCCTGGGCGATACGACCGCGCAGGCGTGATTCGTTAGCCCGCATTTCGCTGAGCTGCTGCTGGCCTTGCTGAATAGAGGATTCAAGGCTGGCGAGGGTTTTTTTACGCTCGTTGCGCGCCTGCTCCAGCTTACTCTGCTGGGCGCGCTGCTCGTACACCAGGGTTTGCTGCTGGCTCTGTTTCTCTTCCAGCATGGATTTTTGCACCGCCACGTCTTCGCGAGTTTGCTTGAGTTGGGCGATGGTTTCCTGACGCGCCTGATTCAGATAGCCAAAGTAGGCCTGCAGACGCTGATTACGCTGCCCCTCTTCGCCGCTGAGGATCATCTGGATGCCGGTGTGCGGCCCCTGACGAAACGCGGCATCGAGCTGGGCGGAAAGGTTGCGCTCCTGCGAGGCGCGCTGACGCTCCAGCTTCGCGAGCGCGGCGTTCATTTCGTCGATCTGCTTATTTAGCTGGTTCAGCGTTTCCTGGGTTTCGCGCAGCTTGCGCGCGGCGGCGGAGATGGCCTCCTCCTGCGCTTTAAGCTGGGCAACCAGGGAAGCACGCTGCTGCTGCTGCTGTTTAATCGCCCGCTGTTTAGCGGCAATGTCGGCCTGAATGGATTTAAGCTGGTCGCGATCGTCGGCGTGAGCAGATGCGGCGCACAGCAATACGCCAGCGCTAAGCGCGCTGGCGTAAAGGACGGATCGAACTGCCGTTGCGATCCATGTAGTTGAATAAGTCGCCTTTCCCCTCATGGGGAAGGATTATTCCACGATGAACAGCGGCTTGCCAGTCATCTCTTGCGGGATTTCCATTCCCATCAGCGTCAACATGGTCGGCGCGATGTCGGAAAGTTTGCCGCCGTTGACCGCTTTGACGTTTTTATCGCCAACGTAAATCAGCGGAACCGGCAGGTTGGTGTGCGCGGTGTGCGCCTGGCCAGTGGCCGGATCGCGCATCTGCTCGGCGTTGCCGTGGTCTGCGGTGATCAGCAGCTGTCCGCCTACGGATTCAACGGCTTTGCTCACCTGGTCGATGCAGTCATCCAGCGCTTCGACCGCTTTAACGGCGGCTTCCATCACCCCGGTGTGGCCAACCATATCGCCGTTCGGGTAGTTACAGATGATGGTGTCGAACTGACCGCCCTTGATGGCGGCAACCAGTTTTTCGGTCAGCTCAGCGGAGCTCATTTCCGGCTGCAGATCGTAGGTTGCGACCTTCGGTGAATTGATCAGAATGCGCTCTTCGCCTTTGAACGGCTCTTCAACGCCGCCGTTGAAGAAGAAGGTGACGTGAGCGTATTTTTCAGTTTCGGAGATGCGCAGCTGGGTTTTGTCATTTTTCGCCATCCATTCGCCGAAGGTGTTCACCAGAGATGCCGGCGGATAAGCACAGGCGACTTTAATGTCTGCGGCGTACTCGGTCAGCATGACGAAATCGAGGTTAACCACTTTCTTACGGGCAAATCCGTCGAAATCGGCGTTAACGAAGGCGCGGGTGATTTCGCGAGCGCGGTCGGCACGGAAGTTCATGAAAATCAGCGCATCGCCGTCTTCCATGGCCGCATCGGCCTGGCCTTCAGCGCGTATAACGGTTGCTTTTACGAATTCATCGTTTTCATCGCGCGCATAAGCGGCCTGCAGGCCCGCAACGGCGGTATCGGCCTGGAACTCGCCTTTCGCCAGAGTCATCAGATCGTAAGCCTGCTCAACGCGATCCCAACGGTTGTCGCGATCCATGGCGTAGTAGCGGCCAATGATTGAGGCGACGCGGCCCTTGCCGAGTGCGGCAAATTTGTCTTCGAATTTCGCCAGCGTCTTTTCAGCGCTGCGCGGCGGGGTATCGCGGCCGTCGAGGAAAGCGTGCAAATAGATTTTATCCGCGCCGCGTTCGGCCGCCAGCTCCACCATCGCCATGATGTGGTCTTCGTGGCTGTGGACGCCGCCCGGAGACATCAGGCCCATGATATGCACGGCTTTGCCAGCGGCAACGGCTTTATCCACCGCGCCGGTCAGTACCGGGTTGGCGAAGAAGGTGCGTTCTTTGATTTCAACGTCCAGGCGGGTCAGGTCCTGATACACGATGCGGCCCGCGCCGAGGTTGACGTGGCCCACTTCGGAGTTACCCATTTGACGATCCGGCAGACCGACTTCCAGGCCTGACGCATCAATCAGAGTATGCGGACGTTTTGCCCACAGTGCGTCCATAACAGGGGTTTTGGCGCTGTAAATAGCGTTATCCTGCTGGTCTTCACGGTAGCCATAGCCATCCAGAATCACCAGTACCATAGGTTTTTTAGAAACCGACATTGCGACAACCTCATGCTCAAAGACAGAAAATTTGCGTAATTTTACTACAGCTGAATCGATCAAATCACCGTAAAAGATCAAAGAAAGAGGGCGGCCAGAGCGCATCGCCGCGGCGAGAGCGGTTTTTTTTCGTGACGGGCCGCAGAAAATACATTACATCGCGCTCACTGGCTGTATTTGCCGCAATGCACAGGTATACTCCTTCCCTGGTTTTTTTCTCACTTAGTCGGGAGTTGTAACCCCCCATGCAAGAAATTATGCAATTCATCAGCCGTCACCCCGTCCTGAGCATCGCGTGGGTCGCGCTGCTGGCGGCGGTGCTGTTCACCACCTTTAAAGGGCTGATGTCGAAAGTTAAAGTCATCAGCCGCGGTGAAGCGACGCGCCTGATCAACAAAGAAGATGCCGTGGTTGTCGACCTGCGTCAGCGTGACGATTTCCGCAAAGGTCATATTGCGGGTTCTATTAACCTGCTGCCGAGCGATATCAAAGCAAATAACGTCGGCGAGTTGGAAAAGCACAAAGCACAACCCATTATAGTAGTAGACGGCTCAGGTATGCAGGCGCAAGAACCCGCCAGCGCGCTGAACAAAGCCGGTTTTGAAAAGGTCTTCGTACTGAAGGAAGGCATCGCAGGCTGGAGCGGCGAGAACCTTCCGCTGGTACGCGGTAAATAATTTACCCGCGTCTTTATGGCGTAGTGCGGTTTCCCCTGTGCCGGCGATTCGCCAGCGGGGGAACATTGCCTGCGGTGTAAAACCCTCGGGGGTAAAAACAGGAGTGAAGTCATGGCCAATATTGATATCTATACCAAAGCGACATGTCCGTTTTGCGTGCGTGCGAAAGCCCTGCTGAACAGCAAGGGCGTCACGTTCAACGAGTTGCCTATCGATGGCGATGCTGCAAAGCGTGAAGAGATGATTCAGCGCAGCGGTAGGACGACGGTTCCGCAGATTTTTATTGATGCGCAGCACATTGGCGGCTGTGACGACTTGTATGCGCTTGATTCACGTGGTGGACTCGATCCCCTCTTGCGCTAATTTTTTGCGCTCATCTCCATTGGACGGGCGTACTTAAGGACAACACGAAAGGGTTTTACTATGTCAGAACAAAACAGCACCGAAATGACTTTCCAGATTCAGCGCATCTATACCAAAGATATTTCTTTTGAAGCGCCGAACGCGCCGCAAGTTTTCCAGAAAGATTGGCAGCCGGAAGTTAAACTTGATCTGGATACAGCTTCCAGCCAGCTGGCTGAAGGCGTGTATGAAGTGGTGCTGCGTGTCACCGTAACCGCCTCGCTGGGCGAAGAAACTGCATTCCTGTGTGAAGTTCAGCAGGGCGGTATTTTCTCCATCGAAGGCATCGACGGTACCCAGATGGCGCACTGCCTCGGCGCATACTGCCCGAACATTCTGTTCCCGTACGCGCGTGAGTGCATCACCAGCCTGGTTTCTCGCGGTACCTTCCCGCAACTGAACCTTGCGCCAGTGAACTTCGATGCGCTGTTTATGAACTATCTGCAGCAGCAGGCTGGCGAAGGTGCTGAACAACATCAGGATGCCTGATGAACGCGCTTAACGCTGCAATGACTGTAATCGGTGCCGGCTCTTACGGCACCGCTCTTGCCATCACCCTGGCAAGAAATGGCCACCACGTTGTGCTGTGGGGCCATGACCCGAAACATATTGCGACGCTGCAGCACGATCGCTGCAACGCCGCATTTCTTCCTGACGTTCCTTTCCCCGACACGCTGCATCTGGAAAGCGATCTGGCGACCGCGCTGGCTGCCAGCCGCGATATTCTGGTAGTCGTGCCGAGCCACGTTTTCGGCGAAGTGCTGCGGCAGATTAAACCGCTGATGCGCTCTGACGCTCGTCTGGTCTGGGCGACAAAAGGTCTGGAAGCGGAAACCGGACGCCTGCTGCAGGACGTGGCCCGTGAAGCCCTGGGCGATGATATTCCGCTGGCGGTAATTTCCGGTCCGACCTTTGCGAAAGAGCTGGCGGCAGGCCTGCCGACGGCGATATCGCTGGCGTCAACGGATCCGCAGTTTGCTGATGATTTGCAACGCTTGCTGCACTGCGGCAAGAGCTTCCGCGTCTATATCAACCCGGATTTTATCGGCGTGCAGCTCGGCGGAGCGGTGAAAAACGTTATCGCTATCGGCGCCGGCATGTCTGACGGCATCGGCTTTGGCGCCAATGCGCGTACCGCGCTGATTACCCGCGGGCTGGTCGAAATGTCTCGCCTCGGGGAGGCCCTTGGCGCCGATCCGGAAACCTTTATGGGTATGGCGGGCTTAGGCGATCTGGTGCTCACCTGCACCGATAACCAGTCGCGTAACCGCCGCTTCGGCATGATGCTCGGCCAGGGTATGGATGTGCAAAGCGCTCAGGAGAAGATTGGCCAGGTGGTTGAAGGCTATCGCAATACCAAAGAGGTTCGCGTTCTGGCGCAGCGTTTAGGCGTCGAAATGCCAATAACCGAGGAAATTTATCAGGTATTGTATTGCGGAAAAATTGCGCGCGAGGCAGCATTGACCTTATTAGGCCGTGCACGCAAGGACGAGCGCAGCAATTAACCGTAATGGAACCTGGATCACCTGAATGACCCGGCCAGCGAAGAACTGGCCGGTCATGATTATACCGTCTGGAGTCAGCAATGCCGTGTGAAGAACTGGATATCGTCTGGAATAATATTAAAGCCGAAGCCCGGGCTTTAGCTGACTGTGAGCCGATGCTCGCCAGTTTTTACCACGCCACGCTACTCAAGCACGAAAATCTCGGCAGCGCCCTGAGCTATATGCTGGCGAACAAGCTGGCTTCTCCGATTATGCCCGCCATCGCAATCCGAGAAGTGGTGGAAGAGGCCTACGCCGCTGACCCGGAAATGATCGCCTCCGCCGCCTGCGATATTCAGGCGGTGCGAACGCGCGACCCGGCGGTGGATAAATACTCGACCCCCCTGCTTTATCTGAAAGGGTTCCACGCGCTGCAGGCCTATCGTATCGGCCACTGGCTATGGAATCAGGGGCGTCGGGCGCTGGCGATCTTCCTGCAAAATCAGGTTTCCGTATCGTTCCAGGTGGATATCCACCCGGCGGCGAAGATTGGCCGCGGGATCATGCTTGACCACGCCACCGGTATTGTTGTCGGCGAAACGGCGGTGATTGAAGACGATGTGTCGATTCTGCAATCCGTGACCCTAGGCGGTACCGGTAAAACTAGCGGCGATCGTCATCCGAAAATTCGTGAAGGGGTGATGATTGGCGCCGGGGCGAAGATCCTTGGCAACATCGAAGTCGGGCGCGGAGCAAAAATCGGCGCGGGTTCGGTGGTGCTGCAGCCGGTGCCGCCGCATACCACCGCCGCAGGCGTACCGGCCCGTATTGTGGGCAAGCCAGAGAGCGATAAGCCCGCAATGGATATGGATCAGCACTTTAATGGCATACACCATACCTTCGAGTACGGTGACGGTATTTGATTGATTTCCCGGAGGCGATGCTACGCATCTATCCGGGCTACAAAGCCGAGCGCAGTCTGGTAGCCCGGACAGGCGCTACGCGCCGCCTCCGGGAGAAAGCCAGCTCAGCTGCGCAGTACCGCGCCGGGATATCCCAGCTGGCGCCAGGCTTCATAGACCACCACCGACACCGCATTTGACAGGTTCATGCTGCGGCTGTCCGGCATCATCGGAATACGGATTTTTTGTTCTGGCGGCAGAGCATCAAGAATACTGCCCGGCAGTCCGCGAGTTTCCGGGCCAAACATCAGATAATCGCCGTCCTGATAGCTCACCGCGCTGTGCGCCGGCGTGCCTTTGGTGGTCAGGGCGAACAGGCGCTGCGGCTTTGCGCTTTCAACAAACGCGGCGTAATCGCGATGGCGCTGGACGGCGGCGAACTCGTGGTAATCCAGACCGGCGCGGCGCAGGCGCTTATCATCCCAGGCAAACCCCATAGGCTCGATAATATGCAGATTGAAGCCGGTGTTAGCGCACAGGCGGATGATATTCCCGGTATTTGGCGGGATTTCTGGTTCAAATAAGACGATGTTAAGCATGCTGCCCCCTTAATTGCGGGGGGCAGAATAGCAGATATTTGGCTAACCCTCACCCCGACCCTCTCGCGGAAAGGGAGCGGGAGCAAACCGGCGCCAGCCTGTGAGCCGGATGGCCCGACGAGGACGTTAACCCGCCTGCCGGACGGTTCCTTCAGGGTTAGAGGTAACCGCCGCATTCCCCGCCTTAATAACATCAAAAGTCCGCAGCGCATCGGCGTTTTGCACCAGGGATTCACGACTGATTTCGCCGATGGTTTTCGTCCCGGTCAGCGTCATCGCCACCTTCATCTCTTTTTCGATCAGGTTCAGCAGATTGGCGACACCCTGCTTGCCGTGCGTGGCCAGCGCATACAGATAAGCGCGGCCCAGCAGCACGCTATCGGCGCCGAGGGCAATCATGCGCACGACATCGAGGCCGTTGCGGATGCCGCTATCGGCGAGAATCGTAATGTCGCCTTTAACTGCATCGGCAATCGCGGGCAGGGCGCGGGCGGAAGAGAGCACCCCATCAAGCTGGCGGCCGCCGTGGTTAGACACCACGATGCCATCAGCGCCGAAGCGCACCGCGTCGCGGGCGTCCTCCGGATCGAGGATCCCCTTGATCACCATCGGGCCATCCCAAAATTCACGGATCCACTCAAGGTCTTTCCAGGAAATCGAGGGATCGAAGTTATTCGCCAGCCAGCCGATGTAATCCTCCAGGCCGGTCGGCTTGCCGAGGTAGGCGGAGATGTTGCCTAAATCATGTGGGCGGCCGTTTAATCCGACGTCCCATGCCCACTGCGGATGGGTCACTGCCTGCCAGTAGCGGCGCATCGCCGCGTTCGGGCCGCTCATCCCGGAGTGAGCATCGCGATAGCGTGCGCCGGGGGTCGGCATATCGACGGTAAAGACCAGCGTTGAACAACCCGCCGCCTTCGCGCGCTCCAGCGCGTTGCGCATAAAGCCTCGGTCGCGCAGAACGTACAGCTGGAACCACATCGGACGTTTAATGGTCGGGGCAACTTCTTCTATCGGGCAGACGGAAACGGTAGAGAGGGTGAAGGGGATGCCTTTCTCATCCGCTGCGCCGGCGGCCTGCACTTCACCACGGCGCGCGTACATCCCGCACAGCCCGACCGGCGCCAGCGCCGTTGGCATCGCCAGCTTCTCATTGAATAAGGTGGTTTCCAGGCTCAGGTCCGACATATTGCGCAGAATGCGCTGGCGCAGGGCCACGTCGGAGAGATCCTCAACGTTGCGGCGCAGGGTGTGCTCGGCGTAAGCGCCGCCGTCGATGTAGTGGAACAGGAACGGTGGCAGGATACGCTGTGCGGCGGCGCGGTAGTCGCTGGCGGCGGAAATAATCATCACAAGTTCTCCCTGGAATTGTCGTTATGGTCACCGGGCAGGCGGGTAATTCGCGCCTGGCGGGCCTGGTCTTCATCAAAACGTTTGATGGTGGCGTGAACGAAGCCCAGATGGGCCATCATCGCCTGTCTGGCACCTTCCGGGTCACCGGCGACAATCGCCTCCATGACCGCCAGGTGCTGTTCGGTGAGGCGAGCGAATACCGGCGGGACGAGATACATCCGCTGGCGGCTCTCCTTGACTGAGGATTGTAATAGGTCAAAAAAACCGCGCATGGTTTGCAGGAGCACCACGTTGTGCGAGGCTTCGGCGATCGCCAGGTGGAAGCGGACATCGGCCTGCGAGGCCAGGTCCGGGTCTTCACTTTGGGTGGCTTCAAAGCAGAGGCGGATTTTCTCTTTTTCGGCATCGGTTGCCCGCATTGCCGCATGCCAGGCGGTGCTGGCTTCAATAGCATGACGGGCTTCGAGGATATCAAAGCTGTAATCGGGGTCGTCGGAGAGCAGCGTCTTCAGCGGTTGAACGATGTTTTGCTCCGACCACGCTTCGTGCTGCCAGCGCACGAAGGTGCCGCCGCCGCGACGGCTGAGCAGCACCCCTTCGTTGACTAACATCGCCAGCGCTTCGCGCAGAGAATTGCGCGATACGCCGAGCTGCGTTGCCAGCTGGCGCTCGGCGGGCAATCGGATGCCCGCCTCCAGCTTTTGTTCTTCAATCAGCGCCCGCACGCGACGGGCGACGTCGTCGGCAAGGCGTTTTGGCATCACTATCACGGGATCATCCAGGTTAAGACATACGCCTGCAGCGTGGTGATGACGCCGACCATACAGGTGAAAATCAGGCTGTGTTTGACGGTAAAGCGGAACAGATCGGACTCCTTACCCACCAGGCCGACCGCCGCACAGGCGATGGCGATCGACTGCGGGGAGATCATTTTCCCGGTCACGCCGCCGGTGGTATTTGCTGCGACCAGCAGGATATCGGAGACGCCAATCTGCTGGGCCGCCGTGGCCTGCAGCGCGGCAAAAAGCGCGTTAGACGAGGTATCTGAACCGGTCAGGAATACCCCCAGCCAACCGAGGAACGGCGAGAAGAAGGTAAATGCATGGCCGGTGTGCGCCAGCGCCAGCGCCAGCGTTGAGGATAGACCGGAATAGTTGGAAATAAAGGCGAACGCCAGCACCATGCCGATGGAGTAAATCGGCAACGCCAGCTCTCTCAGCGTGCTGCCAAAGGTGGAAATCGCATCTTTTGGCTTCATGCGCAGCCAGACGATGGAAAGCAGCGCGGCGAACAGGATCGCGGTGCCGGTGGCGGAGAGCCAGTCAAATTTATAGACCGCGGCATATGGCGTGGCTTCGCTAACCACCGGCGGCATGCGCGCTACCATCTTGTCGAGGAACGGCACGGAAATATTAATCACAAAATCGTACATTGCGCCGCCGGGAACGAAGAGCGCTTTGAACGGCGGCACGCTCCACAGGGTCACGGTGGCGGTCAGAAACAGGAACGGTGTCCAGGCGCGAATCACCTGTCCCGGCGTGTAGTGCGTGCGCGCCAGGTTCATATCGACCTGCGATGCGCCCATATCGCCGAAGCGAAAGATGCGTACCGGCTGCCAGCGTTTGAGGAACAGCGTCAGACAGACCAGCGATACCAGCGAAGAGATAATGTCCGGCAGCTCCGGGCCGAGGAAGTTTGAGCTGAGGTACTGAGCGATAGCAAAGGAGCCGCCGGCAACCATGACCGCAGGCCAGGTCTCTTTAATGCCGCGCCAGCCGTCCATAATCGCCATGATCCAGAACAGCACGATGATGGTCAGAAATGGCAGCTGGCGGCCGACCATCTGGCCAATTTCAAAGCTGTCGAGTCCCGTAACCTGCCCGGCGACCAGAATCGGAATGCCCATCGCGCCAAACGCCACCGGCGCGGTATTAACGATCAGGCACAGGCCCGCCGCATACAGCGGGTTAAAGCCGAGTCCTACCAGCAGCGCTGCGGTGATGGCGACCGGCGCGCCAAAACCGGCGGCCCCTTCAAGGAAGGCGCCGAAGGAGAAACCGACGATCAGCATTTGCAGACGCTGGTCCGGAGTAATCGATAAGATTGATGAGCGGATAATGTCGAACTGCCCGGTTTTCACCGAAATTTTATAGACGAAGACCGCGGCGATAATAATCCACGCGATTGGCCACAGGCCGTAGAAGAAGCCGTAGATGACGGAGGCCAGCGCGTGGTCAGCCGGCATCTTGTAGAACAGCAGGGCGACGGAGAGCGCAATGACCACGGTCCAGGTCGCGGCGACGTACCCTTTCAGCTTGAGCTTAATCAGGGCAAAAAAGAAAAAAAGAATCGGTAGCGATGCGATAAGACTCGATAGCCAGATGTTGCCGGCCGGATCGTAATTTTGTTGCCAGAGGTTCATGCAGGTCTCCATCGGGCCGCCATGATGCCGTGCTGAGTCTTGTGCTCTTAGCAGGTCACATCATTTGTAAAATTGGCCCAGCCAAATTGCGATTGTAGGATTAACGACAAGGAATGGTTAATCAAATGTTATTGCTGGGCAATATGATTGTGACGGAAAATGATGGATATGTGAACCATTAGGGGGTTTAAGAAATAATTGGTAGGGCCAATTGGGGCGGTGAATAACGATAGAAACAGAATAGATCCCGGAGGCGATGCTGCGCATCTGTCCGGGCTACCGTCTCGCAGAGGGCTGTGAACCCGTAGCCCGGTCAGCGCAGCGCCACCGGGAGGCAGCGGCGCCGTTACACCAGGTTCGGCACATTTCCCGGAGGCGATGCAGCGCATCTGTCCGGGCTACCGTCTCGCAGAGGGCTGTGAACCCGTAGCCCGGTCAGCGCAGCGCCACCGGGAGGCAGCGGCGCCGTTACACCAGGTTCGGCACATTTCCCGGAGGCGATGCTGCGCATCTGTCCGGGCTACCGTCTCGCAGAGGAGAGTGAACCCGTAGCCCGGCTAAGCACAGCGTGAGCCGGGAGATTCACGGGATGAAAATATCAGAACTCGGTTTTTGAGAAGCCGGTCATCTCTTTGAGGCCCATTTCGCGTCCCAGCGCGGTCATCGGGTGGACAACGACCAAACCGCGTACGCTTTTCTTAAGCTTGCCCATATCGGCCTGCTCTTTTTTGGTGATGGCGCGGCGATGCGGCATGCTCATCAGCTTTTGCGCTTCTTTGCTCAGCTTCTGGCCCTGAACCTCACGCAGGCGGACGAGCTCCGTCTCAATGGTGGTTTTCTCTTTTTCCAGTTCGGCGTACTTGTCAGCAGCTTCGACCAGTGACAGCTCGGCCTGCTGGTGGCGGATAGCATCAAGACGATCGCTCAGGCGCTTAATTTCGTTTTTTTCGACTTCTTTCATGGTGGTTTAATCTATTAAGAAAGGGGCATTATCAGACTATAGTATGTGCTGTCGCTTGGGTTGTGGGTAGTTATTTATCAAAACGACGCCATTTTTTTACCCTTAACAGGCGTAACGGCACAATATAACTTATTGAAAATTATTCCTGTTTCAAGGCAGAGTTGGCGAATACTCATTTCTGTGAAGCCTGTCGGCTGTTAAGCACGTTTTCCTCATCTGAAACGCTATTTTTGGCTAATCCTTAATAGGATCATTCCCCAGCAGAGGAGAGCGTGATGGCGAAAATAGGCGACGGCGTACCGCGTATTATTGATAAAGCCGTAGATTTTATGGCTTCAAGTCAGGCTTTTATGGAATATCTAAAAAAATCTCCGCGTTTGCAGCATATACCGCCGGATATTCCGGCTGATAAAGAAGCGCTGTTTCTGCGACGTCTTGAGTATTATCGTCAGCTTTATCGGCCGACGTGCGACCAGCAAGAGTCAGAATCAGAGCGTTGATTTTTGAAAGGCTTTTTTTAAGCTGATTTTAGAAATCAGCTCGGTCAGAGAAAGCATCATTGTTGAACGTACGACCTGCTGGTAGCGCAGCTTTTGCATTGCCAGCAGCTCCGCATCGCTATCATCGAATTGCGGCGTGGGCGGCAGGGCGGCGACGCAGTGCAGCTCGCCAAACGGTCCGAGGATCTCATCGTCGGTAAAACTGTACTCATTACCATCGTGATTCAACTCTTCGCGCATGGCCATCAGCAGTTCGGCATCTTCATATTCGGCGCGGCTAATCACCCCAAGGCCGTAGATCAGCTTCAGGCGTACGGAAAGGTCGCCCAGCGGCCCGTCGCCGTCCAGCAACGGCTCCACTGCGTATTTCACCGCGTAGTCGTCTTTACGGAATACCTGAAGCACCAGGATATTGACCGCTTCCGTCAGCAGTTCAACGGCGGCGATCAGGAAGCTTCGTACGGTTTTGCCAGCATTCAGACGTTCAAGCACACGGTTTTCAAATGCCTGTGTTTCTTCCATTATTGCCTGCATATCTGACATAAGTAATGGGCGCGGTTCGGACCGCGCCAGGTCTTGCCTCATTTGGTCGCGTTGTAGTCGTTAACGGCTTCCGCCACCACTTCGCTTGCCGCGTCCAGACCAGAAATCTGCGCCAGCGCGGCCTGTGGGCCTTTCTCGGCAATCAGCGCCGCCAGCTCCTGCGCCTGCGGATCGTCTTCGCTGCGGAAGTGCATCGCCGCGGCGATCCCTTTCAGCAGATTCCGGTGCGGCAGGCCGTATTCCAGCGTACCAAGCAGCGGCTTAATTAAACGGTCGCCCGCGCTCAGTTTACGCAGCGGCTGGCGGCCAACGCGCTCAACGTCATCTTTCAAATACGGGTTCTCAAAGCGACCGAGAATTTTCTGGATGTAAGCAGCGTGCTTCTGCGCGTCAAAGGCATAGCGTTTGATCAGCACCGCGCCGCTCTCTTCCATGGCCCCTTTAACCACAGCGCGAATCTTCTCATCAAGAATCGCGTCACGGATGGTCTGATGACCCGCCAGTTTTCCGAGGTAGGCGGTTATAGCATGTCCGGTGTTTAAGGTGAATAGCTTACGTTCGACAAATGCCATCAGGTTATCGGTTAATTCCATACCGGGGATGTTCGGCAGTTCGCCTTTGAACTGGGTCTTGTCGACAATCCACTCGCTGAAGGTTTCCACGGTGACTTCCAGCGGATCGTGAGTAGCGGAAGCCGATGGCGGAACGATGCGGTCAACGGCGGAATCAACGAAGCCGACGTTGGCTTCAACCCAGGTTTTATCTTCTTCGGCCAGGGCGTTAAAGACATGTCCCTTCAGCTGGGTGGTACCGCGGACCATGTTCTCGCAGGCGATGATGTTGAGCGGGGCAGTAACCCCCTGCGCCTTACGTTTGATCAGGCCTTTGGCAATCGCCGGGGCGATGCGTTCCAGCACGACCGGGCCGACGGCGGTGGTCACCAGATCCACGCTGGCAATCAGCTCGACAACTTCGTCGCCGATGCTGCTGACGGCGTCAACGCCGGAAACGGTATCGACCTGCTCATTCTCGCCGACCACGTGAACCTGATAGCTATGACGGGCATTCAGGGCATCAAGCACGACCTGATTTACATCCGCGAACGTCAGCTGTATCCCCGCGTCCGCCAGCAGTTTGCCGATAAAACCACGACCGATATTACCTGCGCCAAAATGTAATGCTTTCATAGTATTAACCTTCAATTAATGTTTTTACCTGAGAGGGTTCGGGTGAGGCTTTTCCCTCACCCGAACCCTCTCCCCACGTATGAGGAGAGGCGGGCGTTGCCCGGCTCACTGCCGGGCTACAGGTTACGCTTTCAGCAGCGTCAGAACTTCTTCAACGCTGGTGGTTTTCGCCAGACGCTCAATCACCGACTCATCGTCCAGCGCGTTGGTCAGGCTGGTAATCACCTGGATATGCTCGTTATTACGGGCGGCGATACCGATAACCAGGCGAGCCACCTCATCCTCTTCTTCACCAAAGCGCACGCCTTCCGGGTACTGGCAGAAGACGATGCCGGTTTTCAGAACGCGGTCTTTGGCTTCAATGGTGCCGTGCGGTACCGCGATGGACTCACCCAGATAGGTGGAGGTCAGCTTTTCACGATCCAGCATCGCCTGGACGTATTCCGGTTCAACGTAGCCGCCTTTCACCAGCTGTTCGCCGGCAAACAGAATCGCTTCTTCTTTCGTCGCCGCTTTACGGCCGAGGAAGATGTTCTCCGCGCCGAGTTTGAACAGGTTGGTGTCAGACGCGTCGAAGCTGTCTTTCAGGCTATCGCGAACTTTCTCTTCGTTATCCGTGTGGCGCTGCGCCGCAACCAGACGTTCGGTCAGGCTGGTGTACAGGCCGCTGTCGAGGAAGTTAGTCAACGAAATATGCTGCGCCTGCGGCACCTGGCGCATCGCACGCTCGGTCAGGTCGCGGTGGGTGATGACCAGGTCAACATCCGGCGGCAGGTTGTTGATCGCACAGTTGGTGACGGAGATATTACTCAGTCCGGCATCGTGCACTTTTTTACGCAGCACGCCTGCGCCCATTGCGCTGGAGCCCATACCGGCATCGCAGGCAACGATGATTTTACGCACGTGGCTCAGGTCGTTAGCCACGTCTCCCGCGGCCAGCGGAGTGGCGCCGCCTTTGGACTGCGCTTTCATATCCTGCATACGGCGGGTTGCGGCCTCAATATCATCTTCTTCTTTAACTTTGCTGGTTTTCAGCAGCACGGCTGAAACCACGAAGGAGACGGCCATGGCGGCAACAATCGCGGCGATGTTAGCGAAGTAGGCGCCTTTCGGCGTCATTGCCAGCACGGCGAGGATGGAGCCCGGAGAGGCCGGAGAAACCAGACCGCCGTTGAGAAGGGTCAGGGTAAACACGCCGGTCATACCGCCGAGGATAACCGCCAGAATCAGGCGCGGGTTCATCAGCACGTACGGGAAGTAAATTTCGTGAATACCGCCGAGGAAGTGGATAATTGCCGCACCGCCCGCAGACTGTTTCGCGCTACCGCGACCAAAGAACATGTATGCCAGCAGGACGCCCATCCCTGGACCCGGGTTGGCTTCAATCAGGAAGAAAATAGATTTGCCGAGATCGTGAGACTGCTGGATGCCCAGCGGCGAGAAGATACCGTGGTTGATGGCGTTATTGAGGAACAGGATTTTTGCCGGTTCAACAAAGATAGACGCCAGCGGCAGCATGTCGTGCGCCACCATGAAGTTAACGCCCGCAGCCAGGATTTTCGACAGAACTTCAACCGCCGGGCCAATGCCGAGGAACGCCAGGATAGCGAGGATCATACCGATGATGCCTGCGGAGAAGTTATTCACCAGCATCTCAAAACCGGACTTGATCTTACCGTCTACCCACACGTCGAATTTTTTAATAGCCCAGCCGCCCAGTGGACCGGCGATCATGGAGCCGAGGAACATCGGCATATCCGCGCCGACGATAACGCCCATGGTGGTAATCGCGCCGACTACGCCGCCGCGCTCGCCGCCAACCAGCTTACCGCCGGTATAACCGATCAGCAGCGGCAGCAGATAGGTGATCATCGGACCGACCAGCTTCGCCAGCGTTTCGTTCGGTAACCATCCTGTCGGAATGAATAGTGCGGTGATAATACCCCACGCGATAAACGCGCCGATATTTGGCATCACCATATTGCTGAGGAAACGACCAAAGCTTTGCACTTTGATCTTGATATCGGATGACATAAAACACCCCTTCTTCTGTTTTTGCTATCGGCAGGCTGAAAGCCCGAGGCTTGTTGTTAATAAGGCGGCAGAGGTAGCCGGGCCCTGAGTGATAGTGCGAAATCTGGCACTGAATCGTTAAGCTGTCCAGTCGATGGATTTTTATGTGACTTGGATCACATGAATATAGGGCGGCGAGGGTCTTTTGTAGTGATATTCGTCACAAAATTGGTGTGTAAAAAAACAACAGACCCGGTTTTACGGGGGGATAATGCATTTTTATGTGATTAAAATCACAAATTTACTTTGACGTTTTGTTATTTATTTGTGATGTATATCACAAAATATTTTCACCTGGATTTTCCCTGATGTGATCTCGCGCAGGTTATACCGCGTTCCGCTTGCTGATGCGTCATTCAGCAACGCGAGGGCTTAAAGAACATTTTAGTCGTCAATGGCGAAAATGAAACGGGTGAATTATGCTCAATTTGTCCGCCCTTTTTTTGTCGGGCCCGGCATACATCCTGGAAATAATTAGCGTAAATCCGAGGAAATTATGTTTCTCAATTATTTTGCGCTCGGCGTTCTGATCTTTGTATTTCTGGTGATTTTTTATGGAATCATCATTCTCCATGATATTCCTTATCTGATCGCGAAGAAACGTAACCACCCGCATGCCGATGCCATTCACGTTGCGGGTTGGGTGAGTCTTTTTACTCTGCACGTTATCTGGCCGTTTTTATGGATCTGGGCCACGCTTTATCGGCCTGAACGCGGCTGGGGGATGCAGCACCCGCGGGATGAGATGTCGCCGGAGGCGACGGAAAGCGAGGATGAACTTAGCGAACTGCGGCAACGGGTTATTGCGCTTGAAAAGCAGATAACGGGTATTCAGACATCTGCTCAATCCCCTACGGTGGAGAAATAACTCATGGATCTGCTGATTATTTTAACCTACGTGGCGATAGCCTGGTCGATATTTAAAATATTTAAGATCCCGGTAAATAAATGGACGGTTCCCACCGCGGCGCTGGGCGGCGTATTTATTGTTAGCGCGCTTATTTTATTAATGAACTACAACCATCCTTATACCTTCACTGCGCAGAAGGCGGTGATTTCTATTCCGATTACCCCGCAGGTTACCGGAGTGGTCAGCAGCGTTACGGATAAAGCCAATCAACGGGTTAAAAAGGGAGAGGTGCTGTTTACCATCGACCCGACACGTTATCAGGCGCGGGTCGACAGACTCAAGGCCGATCTTGTGACCGCGCTGCACAGTATCAATACCCTTAAAGCCCAGCTTTCTGAGGCTCAGGCCAACACCACGCGCGTTTCGGCGGAGCGCGACCGTCTGTATAAGGATTATCAGCGCTACCTGAAAGGAAGCCAGGCGCGGGTTAATCCGTTTTCGGAAAGCGATATCGATAATGCCCGGCAAAACTACCTCGCCCAGGATGCGATGGTGAAAGGATCGGTGGCGGAGCAGGCGCAAATTCAGAGTCAGCTCGACAGCATGGTTAACGGCGAGCAGTCTCAGATAGTGAGCCTCCGCGCGCAGCTGGCGGAGGCGAAATATAATCTTGACCAGACCACCGTGCGCGCGCCCAGCGACGGTTATATTACCCAGGTCCTGATTCGTCCCGGTACCTATGCCGCCTCGCTGCCTCTGCGGCCGGTGATGGTCTTTATTCCGCAACAGAAACGCCTCATCGTGGCGCAGTTCCGGCAAAATTCGCTGCTCAGGCTGGAGCAGGGCGACGATGCCGAAGCGGTGTTCAACGCGCTGCCGGGACAGGTCTTTCGCGGCAAGCTGGTGAGTATCCTGCCGGTCGTGCCGGGCGGAACATACCAGGCGCAGGGCACGCTGCAGGCACTGACGGTGACGCCGGGTACCGATGGCGTGCTGGCGACCATTGAGCTGGAGCCCAACGCTGCCGTCGACGCTCTGCCTGACGGGATCTATGCCCAGGTGGCGGTTTACTCCGATCATTTCACCCACGTTTCGGTGATGCGTAAAGTGCTACTGCGCATGACCAGCTGGATGCACTATCTCTATCTGGACCATTAGCGGGGTCAGTCTGGCATGGGGTGATTTCTCTCTCTGCTATTTGCCTGCGCCTGCGCCATACTTATTACTTTGTTGGCGAAAGGAGCAGGCAATGAAACTGATCGGCAGCTACACCAGTCCCTTTGTGCGCAAAATTTCCGTCATACTGCTGGAAAAAGCGATCCCCTTTGAGTTCGTCAACGAATTCCCTTACCACGAGACTAACGGCGTGGCGCAGTATAATCCGCTGGGAAAAGTGCCCGCGCTGGTCACCGATGACGGCGACTGCTGGTACGATTCTCCCATTATTGCTCAATACCTGGAGCTGCTCGGCATCGCCCCGGCTATGCTGCCTGCGGAACCGAAAGCCGCGCTGAAACTGCGTCAAATTGAGGCGCTGGCAGATGGGGTGATGGAGGCCGCGCAAACTCTGGTACGGGAGAAAGCGTGGCCAGCGGCGCAGCAGTCGGAAAGCGAACTGCTGCGCCAGCGCGAAAAGGTCGCGCGCGGTCTCGATGCGCTGGAAGGCTATGCGAGTGACGGAACGTTGCGCCCTGATGAGGTTAATCTGGCGACCATCTCCGCAGCCTGCGCCATCGCTTATCTCAATTTCCGCCGCGTCGCGCCAGGCTGGTGCGCCACCCGACCGAAGCTGGTCCGTCTGGTGGATTCCCTCTTTCAGCGCGCCAGCTTTGCGCGCACCGAACCGCCGGTGAGTTGACCCAGGCAGGTAACAGTTTTCTCGTGAAGGGATTACAATTGCTGCTCATTTGTTGACTCCCTCTCCCGTCGGGAGGGGGGAAAATAGGCTCATTCATGACTACCGAGATTCGTGCGCTTTATACCCGGCTTCCGGCCATCGACCGTTTACTCCGCGATCCCGCATTCTCGCCGCTGCTGATGCAATATGGTCACTCCCAGACGGTGGCGCTGCTGCGCCAGATGCTGGACGAGGCGCGGGAAAATATCCGTCAGAACCAGGCGCTGCCGGGCTGGTGCGATGACTGGCTGCAGGAAACGACGAGGCGGCTGGCGCTGACGCAGCAGAGCGCGCTGCGTCCGGTTTTTAACCTGACCGGTACCGTGTTGCACACCAATCTTGGCCGGGCGATTCAGGCGGAAGCGGCGGTTGAGGCGGTTGCCCGGGCGATGCGCGCGCCGGTGACGCTGGAATACGATCTTGATGATGCCGGACGCGGCCACCGCGACCGAGCGCTCGCCGACCTCCTGTGCCGTATCACCGGTGCGGAAGACGCCTGTATCGTCAATAACAACGCGGCGGCGGTACTGCTGATGCTGGCGGCGATCGCCGGCGGCAGCGAGGTGGTGGTGTCGCGCGGTGAGCTGGTGGAGATCGGCGGCGCGTTTCGTATTCCTGACGTGATGCGCCAGGCGGGCTGCGTTCTGCATGAAGTCGGTACCACTAACCGCACCCACGCGAAAGATTATCGTCAGGCGGTGAACGACAATACCGGCCTGCTGATGAAGGTGCATACCAGCAACTACAGCATTGAGGGCTTCACGAAAGCGGTCGATGAAGCGGAGCTGGCCGAGCTGGGGCGCGAGTTGAATATCCCGGTGGTGGCCGATCTCGGTAGCGGTTCGCTGGTAGATTTAAGCCAGTACGGCCTGCCGAAAGAGCCGATGCCGCAGGAGATGATTGCCGCAGGCGTCAGCCTGGTGAGCTTCTCAGGCGATAAACTGCTGGGGGGCCCGCAGGCGGGAATCATCGTCGGCAAAAAATCGCTAATCGCCCGTTTGCAGAGCCATCCGCTCAAGCGCGCCCTGCGGGCGGATAAAATGACCCTCGCGGCCCTGGAAGCCACGCTGCGCCTCTATCTGCACCCGGAAAAGTTGGTCGCAGAGCTGCCGACTCTACGCCTGCTGACTCGTCAGGCGGATGATATTCGTCAGCAGGCCGAACGTATACGAACGGCTCTGGTCGCGCATTATGCTGATTTTGACCTGCGGGTTGAGCCATGCCTGTCGCAGATCGGCAGCGGCTCGCTGCCGGTGGACCGCTTGCCCAGCGCGGCGTTGACGTTGACTCCGCGCGATGGTCGCGGCAGCCAGCTGGAGGCCCTGGCGGCACGCTGGCGTCTGCTGTCCGTGCCGGTTATTGGCAGGATCTATGATGGCCGCCTGTGGCTGGACCTGCGCTGTCTTGAGGATGAAACCCGGTTTATGGAGATGTTACTGAGATGATTATTGCCACCGCCGGACACGTTGATCACGGCAAAACCACGTTGCTGCAGGCGATAACCGGCATCAACGCCGATCGCCTGCCGGAAGAGAAAGCGCGCGGGATGACAATCGATCTGGGCTACGCCTACTGGCCGCAGCCTGACGGGCGGGTACTGGGGTTTATCGACGTACCCGGTCACGAAAAGTTTTTGTCCAACATGCTGGCCGGTGTCGGCGGTATCGATCACGCGCTGCTGGTGGTGGCCTGCGATGATGGGGTGATGGCGCAGACGCGCGAACATCTGGCGATCCTCCAGCTTACCGGGCAGCCGACGATAACCGTCGCGCTGACCAAAGCTGACCGCGTAGAAGCAACTCGGATCGAGGAGGTAAAGGCGGAAATCGATGCGGCGCTGGCGGAGTTCGGCTTTACCGGCGCGACCCTGTTTACCGTCGCGGCGACGGAAGGGCGGGGCATTGACGAGCTGCGCGAGCAGCTCCTGCGCCTTGCCGCGCGCGCGCATCCGCAGCATCAGCGTTTTCGCCTGGCGATCGACCGGGCATTTACCGTCAAAGGCGCGGGGCTGGTGGTTACCGGGACGGCGCTATCCGGCGAGGTCAACGTTGGCGAGACGCTGTGGCTGACCGGTGTGGATAAACCGATGCGCGTGCGCGGTCTGCACGCGCAAAATCAGCCGGTTGAGCAGGCCCGGGCCGGCCAGCGTATTGCCCTGAATATTGTCGGCGATGCGCAAAAAGAGGACCTCAATCGCGGCGACTGGCTGCTCTCGGTACAGCCCCCGGAAGCCTGTGACCGGGTCATTGTCGAGCTCCAGTGCCACACGCCGCTTAGCCAGTGGCAGCCGCTGCATATCCACCACGCCGCCAGCCATATTACCGGCCGGGTGTCGCTGCTTGAAGGCGCGCTGGCGGAGCTGGTCCTCGATACGCCGCTGCGGCTGGCGGATAATGACCGTCTGGTGCTCCGCGATATTTCCGCGCGCCTGACGCTCGCCGGTGCGCGAGTGGTGACGCTCAATCCGCCGCGCCGGGGCAAGCGTAAGCCGGAGTATTTACAGTGGCTGCACGCGCTGGCTGCTGCGCAAAGCGATGACGTCCAGGCGCTGGATATTCACCTTCAGCGCGATGCGGTGCGTCTCGATGATTTCGCCTGGGCGCGTCAGCTCAGTAGCGATGGCCTCAACGCCCTGATTAACCGCCCTGACTATCTACAGGCGGGAAAGAGCCTGTTGAGCGCCCCGCTCGCCGCTCGCTGGCAGCGCAAGCTGCTTGAAGCCCTCGCGCGCTATCACGATCAGCATCGCGATGAGCCGGGACCGGGCCGCGAACGGCTGCGGCGTATTGCGCTGCCGATGGAAGATGAAGCGCTGGTGCTGCTGCTGATTGAGCAAATGCGAGAAAGCGGTATTGTTCATAGCCACCACGGCTGGCTGCATCTGCCGGAACATAAAGCGGGCTTTACCGACGAGCAGCAGGCCATCTGGCAGCGGGTCGCCGGGCTGTTTGCCGATGAGCCCTGGTGGGTTCGCGATCTGGCGCGGGAAGCCTGCGTGGAAGAGTCGTTAATGCGTGCGGTGCTTCGCCAGGCGGCGCAGCAGGGGATGATTACCGCGATCGTCAAAGATCGCTACTATCGCAACGATCGGATCGTGGAGTTTGCCAAAATGATCCGTGAACTGGATCTGGAAAGGGGTTCAACCTGCGCGGCGGATTTCCGCGATACGCTGAACGTCGGGCGCAAGCTGGCGATTCAGATCCTCGAGTATTTTGACCGCATCGGTTTTACTCGCCGTCGCGGTAACGACCATATTCTTCGGGATAAAGCATTGTTCATAAAAGAATAAACAGAAGTTGCCGGAGACGCCTGGCCGGGCTATCAGGTCTGGTCTGATGGCCCGGGCAGCGGGTTGCATTAACCCCGATCGTTGGAAGAGATGCGCAGAGTCAGCGGGCGAAACTGGCCGTAAATCCATAATCCGAGCCAGGCCAGGCTGCCGACGATGCCGGTCAACACCAGCGCCAGGATGAAGCAGAAGATCGGGCTGATAATAATCGCGCTGAAGCCATGGACAGCTTCTCCGTTCCAGCGCAGCGTCAGTAAATTGACGCCAACCGCCGCGAGAATGCCGTTTAAAAGGCCGAGCGGCACTAATGAGCAGGTCAGGCCGATAAGCAGGATTTTATAAATACTGCTCGCGCTCATTTTTTTTAAAGAAACGGTAATGAATTCATCCATAAATCAAAAGATCCTGTTCTAAAACACCGGGAGACATGACGTCGCTTGCGCCATCAAACCCCCGCTAGCAGCGGGGGGCGGGAGAAAGTATGTGGTCTGGGAGCGAGGGGGTCAATCTGAAAATAGCCCGCTTATTGCTGCTTCTGAGTTCGTTTCTCTATTGTTACCCTGATTCGCACTGCGCCCTGAAATGGCGGGAGCGAAGCGTTTACTCAAGCCGCTGCGCGAGACGGCAGAGGCGATTTCTCGCGAACTGGGCTTGTCCGTGCGGGAAGGCTAAGGCAGATGACCTAATTGTCCCGGGCATCTGAGAGAAAACGCCGCTGACTCCATTCAGGATCAAGGCGCGGAAGCGGCTTTTTCTGGCACTCTGCATTTTTATCCCTAATGGAGCAAGGATGAACCGGTTTATTATCGCGGATGCGCAAAAGTGCATCGGCTGCCGTACCTGTGAAGTCGCCTGCGTGGTGTCCCATCAGCAGAATCAGGATTGTTCTGGCGTATCCGCTACGCGCTTTGCACCGCGGATCCGCGTGGTAAAGAATGATGAACTTTCGACGGCGACGTTGTGCCGCCAGTGTGAAGATGCGCCCTGCGCCAACGTCTGCCCCGAGGGCGCTATCCGCCGAGAAAATTCGGTCTGGCGCGTGGATCAGCGCCGCTGCATTGGGTGCAAAAGCTGTATGGTGGCGTGCCCCTATGGCGCGATGACGGTGATGCGGGTGGAGGAGGGCGTACAGGCGCTGAAGTGCGATTTGTGCAGCCATCGTGAAGAGGGCCCGGCCTGCGTGGCGGCATGCCCGACGCAGGCGCTACGCTGCATAGAGCCCATGGAGCTGGAAAGAATAGCCGCTGAACGTCGCCAGCGGATGGCGCTGGCGATGTAGCGACGTGTTACCCGGAGGCGGCGCTGGCGCGCCTTGCCGGGCTACGGGACTTGTAGCCCGGCTAAACGCAGTGCGAGCCGGGATAGATCTGGCTTATTCGGGCCTATGACGCGCCCTGTTCGCTCCATGCGCGTTCAACTTCTTCGGCGAGAATCTTCACGCCCGCTTCAATCTTCTCCGGATCCGGCACGTAGTTCATGCGCATGCACTGATGCGTGTGCGGCCACGGCTTATCCAGCCCCGGGAAGAAATAGTCGCCCGGCACCATCAGGACGCCGCGCTTTTTCAGGCGCTGGTACAGCAGCTCGGTAGATATCGGCAAATCTTTAAACCACAGCCAGAGGAAAATGGCCCCTTCCGGCTTATGAATCAAGCAGCGATCTTCCGGCAGGTAGCGGCGAATAATAGCGATAGTCTCCTGAACGCGCTGGTAGTAAAACGGCTTAATCACCGTTTCCGACAGGCGCAGCAGGTCGTTGCGTTTAATCATCTCGCACATCATGGCCGGCCCCATTCCACCGGGGGCGAGGCTGATAATGCCGTTCATATTGCTGATGGCAGTGATGATTTTTTCGTTAGCGATGATAATCCCGCAGCGGCTGCCCGGCAGGCCAAGCTTGGAGAGGCTCATGCACAGGACGATATTCGGATTCCACAGCGGTCGGGCGTCGCTGAAAATAATGCCCGGGAACGGAACGCCGTAGGCATTATCGATAACCAACGGGATGCCGTGCTGATTGGCCAGCGCATCGAGCTTGATCAGCTCATCATCGGTGATCACGTTACCGGTTGGGTTGGTGGGACGGGAAACGCAGATCATTCCCGTTTCGTCCGTGACCTGCAAATGTTCGAAATCCACATGGTATTTAAACTGGCCTTCCGGCAGCAGTTCAATGTTCGGGCGAGTGGCGACAAACAGCTCTTCTTCGAGGCCGGAGTCGGCGTAGCCGATATACTCAGGCGTCAATGGAAACAGCACTTTACGCGTGGTTCCATCCGCGCGACGTCCTGCGAAGAGGTTAAACAAGTAGAAAAACGCGCTCTGACTGCCGTTTGTCAGTGCAATATTCTGCGGCTCGATCTCCCAACCCAGTTCATCACGCAGCATTTGCGCCAGCAGGGTCAGCAGCTCGCTTTTACCCTGCGGGCCGTCATAATTGCAAAGCGCATCAAGGGCTTTGCCGTTATTCAGCATGTCGCTCAGCAGGCTGTGGAAGTAATCATTCATTTCCGGAATCTGTGCGGGATTGCCGCCGCCCAGCATGATGGCGCCTGGCGTACGCAGGCCGTCATTGAGGTCTTCCATCAAGCGGGTGATGCCCGAATGACGGGTAAATTTGTCGCCAAAAAGTGAAAATGTCATCGCGATTAGTCTGTCGGTATCCCAGGAAAGTGGGTAACCATAACGCCAGCGCAGACAGGGTGCAAATCGAGGTATCAGGAAGATAATTCGTTTTTATGCTTTGAGGTAGATGATTTTTGGTCGTTTATCCTGAAAAGGCTCCCACGATCGTCGGGGGAGCCGCTCATCAAAAAGCTACTGCTGTCCTGCCCACACCACCATGACTTTGTCATCACCGCTCTCGCGGATAAAGCCGTAGCCTGTCGCCATCGATAGCGTGGTTTGTTTACCCATGCCAATGGCCGGATGACGGGCGCGGAACTGGCCCAGTTTCTCCCAGTGGGTCACGCTGCGCGCGGCTTTGCCGTTGATGTCCTGCCAGTTCATATCTGAACGCGTTCCCTGAAGCGGGTCGGAGCCGGTCGGACCGAATGGTCGTGAGGATTCATCGCCGTAGTAGATCTGCACTGCGCCAGGCGCAAGCAGCAGCAGTTCCGCCGCCGTGCTGCCGCCTTCACGGAACAGACTGGTATCGTGCGAAGAGAGGTAGCTTAAGACGTTGAAACCCTGGAGCTTTTCCGCCATTTGTTGCCAGGTCAGATCCATATTGGCCAGGCAGCTTGTCGCTTTTGCTGCCTGATCCTGATAATCAAAGTTCAGCATGGCATCAAAGCCGTGACGATAGTAGTCGCTCTGCATCACGCCGTGGCCCCAGGCTTCGCCGGTCATCCAGAACGGCGCGTTATCCAGCGCTTTATCCGGATTGGCTTTTTTCCATTCCGCCAGCGCTTCACTGGCCTGGGTTTTTAGCTGCAGCCAGGCCGCCTGCTCGACGTGTTTGGCGGTATCAACCCGGAAACCGTCGATGCCATAATCGCGTACCCATTGGCTCAGCCAGTGGGTCAAATAATCGCGCGGCGTGTAGCCGGGGATCGCTTTAGCGGCAGTATCCGGCTTATGACGATAGAAGTTCGGCAAGCCGGAGGGCTCCGTGGATTCGGTTTTCAGATCCGGCAGGAAGGCCAGCGACATGGTCAGATCGTCAAAGCCGGGGTTGTCGTAATCGCCGATATCGGTGCGGATCCATTTTTTACCCCACCATTTCTCCCATCCGGCTTTATCGCTGAAGTTAATGTAGTCGTTAAAACTGTGCCAGCTCTGTCCCGCGCGAGGCTTCCAGTCGGTCCAGCGCTCTCCGAGCGTCTTTTTCAGTTCGTCACCCTGGATGTACAGCGAGCCAAACTGAAACTCCTGCATATCGGCCAGGGTCGCGTAGCCGGTATGGTTCATCACCACGTCGAACAGAATGCGAATCCCGCGCTTGTGGGCCTCGTCTACGAGACGGCGCAAATCTTCTTCCGTCCCCATATTGGCATCCAGCTTAGTCCAGTCCTGGGTGTAGTAGCCGTGATAGGCATAATGCGGGAAATCACCTTTCGTACCGCCGCCGACCCAGCCGTGGATTTGCTCCAGCGGCGAACTGATCCAGAGCGCGTTAACGCCGAGCTGCTGGATGTAATCAAGTTTGCTGGTCAGGCCCTGCAGGTCGCCGCCGTGGAAGGTGCCGATTTCCTGCATGCCGTCTTTGTGGCGGCCATAGCTATTGTCGTTGGCCGGGTTGCCGTTAACAAAGCGATCGGTCAGAACGAAATAGACGGTGGCGTTGTGCCAGTTGAACGGCGCGGCGGATTCGGTTTCCGCGCGCTCAAGCAGCAGAAGACCATTGCTGTTAAACGCCGGCTGGAGGGTAATTTTACCGCCGCTGACGGTCGCGATATTGCCGCTGTAAAAGTCGCGAACTTTACTGCCTTCGGCAAAGGATTTACTGACGTCAATGGTCAGCGGCTTGCCATCCCATTTCGGACACTGCTTGATCTGCGGCGCGGCGGCAGCGGACTGTTTCTCCTCAAGGGAGACCATCAGGGTTGGCGTACCCGAACGGGTGTCCAATTCCAGGGTATAGCGCCCGTCGCGAAAGATGCGCCACTGCGGCACCGGGTCGCGACAGGGTTCCATCGAGAGCATCTGGTTGAGCTTGATCATGCCAGCGGGCTGCCAGCACTGTTGGTCAAAATTAATTCGCAGCGGGCGCGTACCCTTTGCTACCTCGTTTTGACTGATAAATCTGCCGGTGCCCTCTTCGGTGAAGGCGGGAAAGTCTGCGGTAGTCCAGGCGGCGAAGGCCATCCCAGGCAACAGCAGCGACGCAAGCGCAGCGAGTTTCATTGCGGAGTCCTGTAGGCGGTGTTTTGTTCAGTTTGCGCGTCTACCCGCCTGATGAACTCATCCCGGCCGCGCTTTTCCAGGGAGGATGAAAAGGGGTGAGTGATCGCGCTCAAAAAATGCGCAGAAAATGAGACGGCGCTAGCATTTTTGCGCCTTCGCAGGCTGGCAGAAACCGATTTCAGGTGACACCATTTCGGAATTGGACTATTTCTGTGGGTGCGTCATCTGGGTATTTTTGATACTATTCGCGATTCAACTATCGATTTTTTGTGAAAAACAAGGCGTTGGAATGATTGCATCCGACCAGGAGACCTAATGATATCGACTCCCATTCGACGATATGGGGCCGCGA